>ERZ808054.76-NODE-76-length-122751-cov-9.415891_pt1 | contig 122751 bp, 111 predicted proteins | sample MGYA00380201_ERZ808054 | MGnify/ENA primary metagenome ERZ808054 (study PRJEB31490, sample SAMN06133419) | mouse gut metagenome | isolation source: Z5_2 | host: mice | place: China: Chengdu | collected 2015-05 ...
TGTGGTGCCACCAGGAATCGAACCGGGGACACAAGGATTTTCAGTCCTTTGCTCTACCAACTGAGCTATGGCACCTTGGTTGTTTTTGCGATGCAAAGGTAAGGCGTTTTTTTGATTCCTGCAAATTTAAGAGCGGCTTTTTGTGATTTTTTTTGGCGATTGCGGTTATCGAAACAATCCTACACCGATTTTTTGCGGCGTGCGCGGAGGGGCTTACTTTTGCCGCGTCGTTATTTCAAGGTGATTCGCCCCAGGATTACGCGAGGCCGTACGGGAGCACAGTATGCACGGTTGGCCCGGCGCGGCAACGGTCTTCATGGCCGCCGCCATAAAGCAGCCTGCCGGCTTTGCCCCCCCGATGCAGCCAACAGCAACCGCCCCCAAAAGGCAATCGGCAACAAGCCGACGCGCCACAACCACGGCACACCCACGAGCGTTATATATATGCGCCTGAATGTGACGACAATTAAAAACCGTTTAATTATGGAACCGACTAAGTTAATGTGGATTTTTATTGTTTTTGTCTCGGCGGCAGCCATGGCCGTGTATCTGATACACACCGCGTCACACGGACATCGTGTGAGACATCATGGAGTGCCCTTCATATCGTTTGACCACTCGGAGCCGTTCTGCGACGATGACGATTGCGACGACGAATAGCCACCGGTGACGCCCGGGAGCATTACAACAACCAAAAGCATCTATCATCACATATGGAAACGACCGACAACACAGCCTCACGGCAACCGTGCCCACACCTGACCGACCGCCCGCGGCGGCTATGCCGCTATCTTGCGGAGTATGGCGCATATATGCTCGGATGCGGCGCGACATGCATACGCATAAGCAAGAATATCAACCGCATATCGCGCACCATAGGCATGAGCGCCGACATGATTATACTGCCATCCCACATCGTGGTGACGCTCGCCGACGACGCCTCAGGCGAGACATGTCAGTACTCGTGCGGCATACCGAGAGTCCCTGTCAGTTACGCCATCAATTCGGGGCTGAGCCAACTCAGCTGGAATGTGGCCGAGGGACGCGAGACCATCGAGGAGTCGGAAAGCTCCTTCCGGCGGATAATCGCCACGCGACCCTACAACCCGTGGATTGTGCTCCTGTTGGTGACGGCGGCCAACGCCTCCTTCTGCCGACTGTTCGGAGGCGGATGGGACGCCATGGCCATCGTGGCATTGGCCACGGCGATGGGCTACACGCTCAAGAACATACTGCTGTCGCGGGGTCTCGACCTCAAGGTCGTGTTCCTGCTCTGCTCGTTCCTGTCGGCCGTCGTGGGCTCTGCGGGATACGTGTTCGGGTGGTGTGCCGACCCCGAGGTCGCCCTCGGCACGAGCGTGCTCTACCTCATCCCCGGCATACCGTATATCAACAGCGTGAGCGACATGATCGACGGCCATTACCTCTGCGGATTCAGCCGCTTCATGAGCGCATTGCTGCTTACGGGATGTATCGCCCTCGGCCTGACGGGAGGATTCCTGTTGATGAACATCACCATATTCTGACACTGCGCCATGATACTGCTCGACATACTCCAGGACGCCCTGTTTGCAGCCATTGCCGGCACGGGCTTCGCCGCCATCAGCAACCCTCCGCGCCAGGCACTCAAATACTGCGCCCTCATCGCCGGCGTCGGACACGCCGCACGCTACTGCATGATGAACATCGCCGGCATGAACATCGTGCCCGCCAGCCTCGTGGGCGCACTGTTCGTGGGGCTGCTCGCCATCCTCATCGCCCCGCGTGTCAAATGCCCGCCCGAGACATTCTCCTTCCCGTCGCTGCTGCCCATGATACCCGGCATATACGCCTACCGCGCCTTGCAGGCGTTCCTGCTGGCACTCTCGGCGCCCACCGAGGAGGCGTTCAGCCACTACTTCTACCTCAGCGAGTTCAACGGCCTGACCTGCACCCTCGTCATCCTATCGATGGTAGTCGGCCAGATGATACCCATCCTGCTGTTCAAGCGCATATCGTTCAGCGCGACGAGGTCATGAGAATTTTTGTGTAAATTTGCCACATGGAACTACGACAACTCCGATATTTCGTCAAGGCGGCCGAGCTGCTCAACTTCTCCGAGGCCGCCAAGGCCGTATGCGTGACGCAAAGCACACTGTCACAGCAGATACGACAGCTCGAAATCGAGCTTGACACACAGCTCTTCGAGCGCAACAGCCATGCCGTAGCCCTCACCGAGGAGGGGGAGGCACTGCTCCCTGCGGCCATCAAGACCCTGTATTCGGCCGACACATGCCGCGAGCGCATCGACGACCTGCGCCGCCTCACCGCCGGCACCCTAAACATCGGCGTCACCTACTCCTTCAGCCCCATACTGACCGAGACCGTCATCGAGTTCATGAAGCACTACCCCAACGTCAAACTCAACATCCACTATAAGACTATGGAAGAGCTGATGAGGATGCTCTCACGGCGCGAGGTCGACTTCGTGCTCGCCTTCCGCCCGTCGCGCCACTACGACGACATCGAGTCACACCTGCTCTTTGACAACCACCTGTCAGCCATCGTCGGGGATGGACACCCGCTGGCGTCGCGGTCGGGCATAACGCTTTCCGAGCTTGAGCGACACGACCTCGCCCTGCCCGCCAAGGGACTACAGGCACGAAACGCCTTCGACCAGCTCACATCAGGACGCGACCACCTGTGGCGCGTACGCATAGAGCTCAACGAGGTCAACATCCTGCTCAAGCTCGTGAGCCGCAGCAACCTCGTCACAATCCTTTCCGAGGCGTCAATCTACGACATCCCCGGCGTGAAAGCCATCCCCATCGAGGCCTCAGGCAACGAGATGGCCGGATGCGTCCATGTGCTCCGCAACACCTACCGCAAGCACTCCGCCTCCGAGTTCATGCGCCTCCTGTGCCGCGCCGATGCCGTCCTCCGCCACCTCGACAACTGGTTCTGACCCCGGGCGACATGAGCCAATATATCCCTTGACTCTGAATAGGCACTTATCCGTGTCAGGCATCGTCTGCGGCGAAAGCGGTTATCGCCGCAGACGATAGCCGGCGAGGATACCCTCGGGCCGTCACAGCAGCCCCAGTATCATCGCGTTGGCGTTGTCGACCACCGACGTGTCGAGCGACGCAAGATAGATGCGGGTCGTCGTCTCCGACTCGTGGCCCATCCCCTCGCTAATCACCGAAAGCGGCACCCTCTGCTCGCGGGCAACGCTCGCCCAGGAGTGGCGCGCCACATACATCGTCAGCGGCACGCCGAGCGACATCTCCCGCCCGAGCTCCTTGAGCTTGCGGTTGACAAGGAACAGCGCGCTCATATACTGCCGCCGCTCGTTGCCGCGCGACGGGTCTATCACAGGCAGCAGGTAACCGCTTGAGTCACGGCTGTAGCGGTCGACAATCTCCTGCATGTGCCGTTCCCACTTTATCGCGAGCAGCTGACCTGTCTTGCGCCGGCGGTAGCTGAGGACACCCCGCTCGAGATTGCTCTTGCGCAGGAACGCCAGGTCGACAAACGACATGCCGCGCGTATAGAAGCTGAACATGAACATGTCGCGGGCATAGGCGTGCACCGGGCTGCCCGTGAGGTCGAGCTGCGACAGCCGCCTTATCGCCGAGAGCGGAATGGCCCGCTTTGCCGTGCGCCCCACCCCCGTATACACGCGCCTGAAAGGATGCCGCTGCTCGACCAGACCCTCCTCGACAGCCCGCGAATATACCGCCCTGAGGATGCGCATGTAGAACGACACCGTGTTTCTCACCACGCCCGTCGCCAGCAGATATGCCTCATAAGCCTGCATCGTAGGCGAGTCGACACTGTCGAGCATCATATCGGCCCCGCCGCGAAACCGCCCGAAACTCCTCATCGCGCTCGCATAGGCCTCGGATGTGCGTTGCCTCCCCGCATCCCTCTGACGCTCCACCTCCTGCCTCATATAGGCAAGGAGCGACGGCCTGCCCGACACAGATACCCTGAATCGCCCCACGATATCCTCCACCGTATATGGGCGCCCGAGAGCCTCAAACTCCGCCAGCACCGTGTCAAAACGCCGCAGGTCGGCCTCTATCAGCCCCGCAGTCTCCATCAGCTCGCACACCCGTCCCGGCGACGACGCCGACTCCACATCGACATTCCCGTCGCGCCACTCCGTGGCAAGCACCCTGTAGGGGGTCGCCATCTGCCGCACACGGCGGCGGTGAATCACCTGATAATAAATTCCACACTTGCGCCCCTCGCCCGAGGGGTGCCTCAACTTAACCTTTATTGAAGCCATTGTATGATATTTGATTGGTTGGTACAAAAACCAACCGGGAAGATGCCATCACGGCGTCTTCCCGGTTGATAATAAACCAATCATTATCACATTTCTTGCAATGGAAAAAGTAATTTTGCTATGTACCAATAAAACGCGGCAAGCCGACAAAGGTTTAGCACCGGCTTAAATTTAACATTGATTAACTATCAGCCTCCCCGTCCCACTATTTTTTTCTCACGGCAAAAATGCGTATATTTGCAGCCGAAGACACATATGCAGGGTGCGTCGCATCCCGCAGTGGTGGAGAAATTTGGCTGCTTGCAACCACCGGAAAAAAAATGCTAAAACCGCACTCCTGTTGCAGTTACCGCACTATCCACCATCGCTGTTGTCCGAGAAACATGATTAACCTGTAAATGAATTATAGCGATGAATTACCTCTTCACAAGCGAATCAGTGTCGGAAGGACATCCCGACAAAGTTGCCGACCAGATTTCAGATGCGATACTTGACGAATTTCTCGCCCACGACCCGCAGTCGAAAGTCGCCTGCGAGACCCTCGTCACCACCGGCCAGGTCGTCGTGGCAGGCGAGGTGAAAAGCAACGCCTACATCGACCTCATGGAGGTGACGCGCCGAGTCATCAGCGGCATTGGCTACAACCGCAGCGAGCTGAAGTTTGACGCCGAGGCCTGCGGCGTGTTCTCGGCCCTCCACGAGCAGAGCGCCGACATCAACCGTGGCGTCGAGCGCGAGGTCGCCGACGACCAGGGAGCCGGCGACCAGGGCATGATGTTCGGCTACGCATGCGACGAGACCGACACCTACATGCCGCTCCCACTCGCCCTCAGCCACCGGCTGCTCCGCGAGCTGTCGACGATACGCCGCGACCTCTCGGCGATGACATATATCGACCACGCAGGCCACACGCGCTCCTACCTGCGCCCCGACTCCAAGAGCCAGGTCACTGTCGAGTACGACGAGAGCGGCAACGCCGTGCGCGTCCACACGATAGTCATCTCCACCCAGCACGACGACTTCATACGCCCTGACGGCATATCGGCCGAGGAGGCCGACCGCCGTATGCTCGACATCATCTACCGCGACGTCAAGGAGGTGCTGATACCCCGAGTCAAGGCCCAGCTCCCACCCAAGGTGCAGGCACTGTTTGACGACAATATCATCCTGCATGTCAATCCCACCGGAAAGTTTGTCATCGGAGGCCCCCACGGCGACACCGGCCTGACAGGCCGCAAGATTATCGTCGACACCTACGGCGGCCGTGGAGCCCACGGCGGCGGCGCGTTCTCGGGCAAGGACCCCTCAAAGGTCGACCGCTCGGCAGCCTACGCCGCACGCCATATCGCCAAAAACCTCGTCGCCGCCGGCGTCGCCCGCGAGGCTCTCGTGCAAGTGGCCTATGCCATCGGCGTCGCCGAGCCGGTGAGCCTCTACGTCAACACCAACGGGACAGCCCTCGTGCCGATGACCGACGCCGAGATTTCAGCCAAGGTCAAGGAGATATTCGACATGCGCCCCGCCGCCATCGAGCGACGCCTCAAGCTCCGCGCACCCATCTACCAGGAGACAGCCAGCTACGGCCACATGGGGCGTGAGCCGCAGACCGTCACCAAGCGGTTCACCTCCAAGTATGAGGGAGTCAAGGAGATGACCGTCGAGCTGTTCACGTGGGAAAAACTCGATTATGTCGACCGCCTGCGCGAAGTATTCGGTCTAAACGCCCGATAAAAACGCAATATGACCCCATTTTGATTGCAACTTAATAAAAAAGATGTATCTTTGCACGCTGCAAAGCCTTATTTCTCAATGAGACATAGCCTGAAAGCGTGTTTTTGAAAAGTACAAAATCAAAATCTTTAATCAATAAATGGCAACATTAGAAAAAATCAGAAGCAAGTCAGTGCTGCTAATGGTAATTATCGGCGTCGCACTTCTCGCATTCATTATCGGTGACGGTCTCACCTCGGGACGCACCCTATTCAGCAACCCCACGATGATCGCCAAGGTAGGCGACCACAAGATTGACATCACCGACTTCCAGCGTCGCTACGAGCAGGCCAACCAGCGTCTGCAGCAGCAAGGCTCAAAGGAAGACCCCGCTGTCGTGCAGCAGCAGATACTCAACGGCATGGTGCAGGAAGCCCTCCTCGACGACGAGATAGAGGCTCTCGGCATCAAGGTGACCGACAAGGAGCTTTCACGCGCAATGGTCGGCCCCGAGGCATTCCCCATGATGGTGCAGTTCGCCCGCCAATACGGGTTCGAAAGCCCCGACCAGATGCTCGACGTGGTCAAGAACCCCTCCAAATATCAGGTTCCCGCCGAGCAGGCCACACAGCTCCTCGCCGTGTGGAACGAGCAGGAGTCCAACATGGAGCGCGGCCTCAAGCAGATGAAGTTTGCCAACATCATGTCGGGCGTCATCGCCGCCAACGAGCTTGACGCCAAGGCCCTGTACGACTCCAATGCATCGACCTCCCACATCTCCTACGTCAAGAAAGACTACTCATCGCTCCCCGACGACAAGTACCCCGTCAGCGACGATGAGATCAAGGCCCAATACAACAAGGAGAAGAACATCTTCAAGACCGACCAGGAGAGCCGCACCGTCAATTATATCGCCGTGCCCGTCGTCCCCTCACAGACCGACATCGTGGCCGGACAGCAGGTGGTCGAGACCGCCATTGCCGAGCTCACCGCCAAGCCCGACCTTGAAGGTGTGGCCGGCAACGTGGACTTTGGCGTGGACCGCCAGTCGCAGACCGCCGCACGCATCACCAACCCCGCGCTCAAGCAGTTTGTGACCGCAGCAGCCCCCGGCGACGTGAAGCTCACCTCTCAGATTAATAATGAGTACTCGATTGCCAAGTTCTTCGGCTCAAAGAGCCAGGTCGACTCCATAAATATAGACATGGTGGCGTTTGCCGGTCCGGCAGCCGCACGCGACTCGCTCCTCGCAGCCCTCAACAGCGGCAAGCCCTTTGACGACGCCCTCAAGATGTCGGGCGTGCAGGGCGGACAGGCCGACCTCTGGACCTCCATGCTGCAGATCAACAACGACTCCATCAAGAACCGTCTGCTCAACGCTCCTGCCGGCTACTTCATCGGCGACTCCGTGGGCGAGCAGGCCATGATATACCGCGTCAACGAGAAGAAAGCCCCCGTCACCGTCTATGACTTCGCCACCGTATCCTACAAGATTGAGCCGTCAGACGAGACCATCACCAACCTCAACAACAATCTCGACAAGTTTATCGTCGAGAACAACAACGCCCCAGCGATGACCGCCGAAAAGGCTGCCGCCGCCGGCTATACCCTCCTCCCCTCCTCTGTCACCGCCACCTCGGCACAGCTCGCCAACATCCCCTCCAGCCGTGCGGCCGTGAAGTGGGCCATGGAGGCCGACAAGGGTCAGGTGTCACCCGTCTTTGAGGTAGGCAACTCGGGCAACCAGCGTCTCCTCGTGGTAGCCCTCACCGATATCAACGAGCCGGGATTTGTCCCCGTCTCCGACCCGCAGGTCAAGATGTACCTCACCAACAAGGTACGCAACGACAAGAAAGCCGCCGACCTCATCGCCCAGTACAAGGGCAAGGCCAAGGACCTCAACGGCTACGCACAGCTCATCGCCCCCGGCGACACCGCTGCCATCGCGACGGCCAACGTCACTTTCGGACAACCCTTCATCGCCGGCATCGGCTTTGGCGAGTCAGCCCTCCTTGGCCGCGTGCCCGCCACCAAGGTCAACACCCTTGCAGGCCCCGTCAAGACCAACAACGCCATCATTGTCTACCAGGTGACAAGCGTCGACAACGAGGGACGCCCCTACAACTACGACGAGAGCGCAGCCCGCTATGCCGGCCAGCTCGGCTCACAGTCGGTGATGAACAAGGTGGTCGACATACTCCGCAACGGCACCGAGGTGGAGACCGACCTCCTCAAGTTCTACAGCGAGTAATCCCATCCCCCATATCACACAAAAAGTCCCGGAACATTCCGGGACTTTTTTGGTTATACAATGTATATCATATATCTTTGCAACATCATATATCCAACACAAAAACCGTCTATACAATGGCAACAACCGCAACCACAAAACGCAAGAACATAGACCTGCCGGTCGATACACTACAGAAACTCTCATACCTCGCTGTCAGCCAAGGCAAGAGCCTCAAGAGCTACATCGAGGGACTTCTTATCATAAAGGCAAACCAAGTCAAAGTGGAGGTCAAGGAAAATCCCAGCCCGAGCGGCGACCCCTGGTGGGACATCCCCGAAAACGTAGCCATGGTGGAGGAAGGACTCGCCCAGGCCCGACGCGGCGAAACCCGCGAATACTCCCCAAAAGAACTCGATAAACTGCTGGGGTTATGAACGAGACAATCACCTATGCCGTCGAATTAAGTCCACGGGCAAAAGACGACATGCTGAAATGGAAAGCAACCGGACAATTGAAAGCCATAAAGAAAGTCAGAGCACTGCTTGATGAACTTCGATTCCATCCCACCACAGGCACAGGACAGGTCGAGCAGCTCAGAGGCAACCACGACGGCCTCTGGAGCCGCCGCATCGACAAGAAATCGCGACTCGTGTACAGCATCAATGACGACACCGTGACAGTGCTGGTCATCTCGGCATACGGCCACTATGACGACAAATAGCCCCCCAAGAACATTTCAACCCCATCGACGTTATATATGTGGCGGCAAACAATGCCGCCACACGCTATTTTGCCGCCAGAAGACGATGACAAATGGCAATTTGCAAGCATTTTCGCCGCTGCAAAATCATAAAAATTTCTAATACGGAAAAAATTCCTTAATAGAACGAGATATTACCCGAATTTTTACTAACTTTGCACTCGGTTTCCAAGGTCGAAGCCAAACTCAAGTATATTATTTTAATCACTTTATAATCAAAATCATACAAAATGAGCAAGATTGATTTAACTCAGTATGGTATCACCGGTACTCCGGAGATAATCCACAATCCCAGCTGGGACCAACTCTTTATCGACGAGACCAACCCCTCCCTCACAGGCTACGAGAAGGGTCAGGAGACTGAACTCGGCGCCGTAAACGTGATGACCGGCATCTACACCGGCCGCTCGCCCAAAGACAAGTTCTTTGTAATGGACGACACTTCCAAGAACACCATCTGGTGGACTTCCGACGAATATAAGAACGACAACAAGCCCATCACTCCCGCCACTTGGGACGCACTGAAGAAAATCGCCGACACCGAGCTTTCCAACAAGCCCCTCTACGTTGTCGACGCCTTCTGCGGCACCAACGCCGACACACGTCTCGCTGTGCGCTTCATCGTGGAGGTGGCATGGCAGGCTCACTTCGTGACCAACATGTTCATCCGCCCCACCAAGGAAGAGCTTGAGAACTTCAAGCCCGACTTCGTTGTCCTCAACGCCTCAAAGGCTAAGGTTGAAAACTGGAAGGAACTCGGCATCAACTCCGAGACTTGCGTTGCCTTCAACCTCACCGAGCGTATGCAGGTCATCATCAACACATGGTATGGCGGCGAGATGAAGAAGGGCATGTTCTCCATCATGAACTACTACCTTCCCCTCAAGGGCATGGCTTCGATGCACTGCTCCGCCAACACCGACAAGAACGGCGAGAACACAGCCATCTTCTTCGGCCTCTCCGGCACAGGCAAGACTACCCTCTCTACCGACCCCAAGCGTCTCCTCATCGGCGACGACGAGCACGGCTGGGACGACAACGGCGTCTTCAACTTCGAGGGCGGCTGCTACGCCAAGGTCATCAACCTCGACAAGGATAGCGAGCCCGACATCTACAACGCCATCACCCGCGACGCTCTCCTTGAGAACGTGACAGTGGACAAGGACGGCAAGATTGACTTCAACGACAAGAGCGTCACCGAGAACACCCGCGTCTCCTACCCCATCGACCACATCAAGAACATCGTAAAGCCCAGCGCAGGTCCCGCCGCAAAGAACGTGATCTTCCTCTCGGCTGACGCATTCGGTGTGCTCCCCCCCGTGTCAATCCTCACCCCCGAGCAGACCAAGTACTACTTCCTCTCGGGCTTCACCTCCAAGCTGGCAGGTACTGAGCGCGGCATCACCGAGCCTACCCCCACTTTCTCGGCTTGCTTCGGCGCAGCGTTCCTTTCGCTCCACCCCACAAAGTATGCTGAGGAACTCGTAAAGAAGATGGAGAAGAGCGGCGCAAAGGCTTACCTCGTGAACACCGGCTGGAACGGTTCAGGCAAGCGCATCTCCATCAAGGATACCCGTGGCATCATCGACGCTATCCTTGACGGCGCAATCCTCTCCGCTCCCACCAAGCAGATACCCATCTTCGACTTCACCGTGCCCACCGAGCTTCCCGGCGTTGACCCCAAGATTCTCGACCCGCGCGACACCTACGCAGACCCCGCAGAGTGGACCAAGAAGGCAACCAAGCTCGCCGAGATGTTCATCAACAACTTCAAGAAGTTTGAGAACAACGCCGCAGGCAAGGCTCTCGTAGCCGCCGGCCCCAAGCTCTAATCCAACATTAGACTTCCAATACACGATGGAGACTCCTCCCGGAGCCTCCATCGCTTTTTTATCCCATTCCATAAGCCTCTCAATGATTGCTCACCTTGACACTTTTGTTTAACTTTGCATATATGCTAAAACTGTCGCCCGATAAAAATCAAATAAATTAGCCTTTTGCATCCCGCTTATTCGTATCTTTGCAAAACGACAGTACTATCATTGATAATGACGCGACCAAACATCCTATATACCACGAGCCTCCCAAAGCCCTCTATATTTGACATGCTATTGCCCGGCGGTCACGATATCTGTTGGACGAATCGTGTATTCTCACACCCGGAGAGAAAGATTCGACTGGCCACATCTTTCAGCGGAATAGGGGCCGTTGAGCAAGCTTTTGTCCGTCTCGGCTTAAACTTCGATATAGTTTTCGCGGGGGATATCGATGCAAAATGCAAACAATCTTATTTTGCGAATTACAATATAACTGAAAAGCAATGGCATTCTGACATCCACAATTTTGATGCTACTAAATATCTTGGCGAGGTCGATCTGTTTGTTGGAGGCGCGCCTTGCCAGGCGTTCTCAATGGTTGGCAAACGCAAAGGTTTTGAGGATACCCGTGGCACACTATTCAGGGAATTTGCCCGTGTCGTAAAGGAATGCCAACCCAAAGTTTTCATCTTTGAAAATGTCAAGGGACTTATCAACCACGATGGAGGCAACACTTGGGAGGTCATTCGGCGGACTTTTGAGGACTATTGCGGATATCATATATATTCCAAAATCCTAAACAGCAAGGACTACGGTATCCCGCAACATCGTGAACGCATATTCTGCATCGGCTTCAAGGAAGAAACAGATTTCACGTTCCCCGCACCTATCCCTTTGGAGTACAAGATGTTCGATTTCCTTGAAGATACTATTGCCTCAAAATATTTCCTCCGGGAAAAAGGAATTAAATTTGTTACATCGAGCAAAAACCGGAATAAGTGCTATACACAAATTAACGGCGACATAGCCCTCTGCCAAAAACGCAACCAACAGTTCAACTGGCATGGAGACTTCGTTTTTCATCCCCAGGCAAAAAATGAGCCGAAAGATGCCGGTTGGAACGAATTTATTTTTGATGTCCGTGAAGTAGAGGAGAAATACTACCTCTCCGAAAAGGTCGCAAAATATGTTCTTACACCAGGCACAAAAAATTTTCGCACGACCATTGAGACCGATCTTGATGTGGCTCGTCCGCTCCTGCAATCTATGCACAAGATGCACCGGGCTGGAGTTGACAACTATGTCACCCACTCAGGGCGCATCCGCAAACTGACCCCTCGTGAATGCCTGCGCCTAATGGGCTTTAAGGATTCATTCAAAATCGTTGTGTCCGACACATCCATGTACCAGCAAGCTGGTAACAGCATCGTTGTGGACGTCCTCATCGCATTACTTAAGCAACTCGACATAACACAATACGGCATATGATTATCGCAGGTCAAAAATTCTCTATCTCCGACACCCTCGACTCATCCATCACGGTGCCCGACAGTCTTGTCAAGCGTAACAACAAGATTGGCGGTGGCAATGGAGAGGCAAAGCTCTACATCACTTCAAAAGGAGCCATGTACAGTTTCTTTGGCGACGCTGGTTTCTCAGCTCATTGCTTTATACTCAAGCAAGACCTTATTGATTACATGAACGCGATTCATGCCGAATACCTACACCCCTCACAGCCTTACCGTGGAGCAAAAGAGATGCCTGCTTTATGGGCACAAAGATTGAAGATAATCAATGCATTGCCTGACGTAATAGAATTTGAGATAAAAGACCAAAACCAAATAGTCGGGACACGCGGTTATGTAAAATCCTCTGACCCGGGATATGACATAATTCGTGAGATTTCATTGCCGTTGGTCAGCTATATTTCCATCATGCGGCTCAATGACAGGAACGGTTTACCGATTTTCTATTGGAAACTATTTGCTGATTTCGATGCAATCTCCGATAAGCGCGAGGCTCTCGTTTTCACTTACGGTAGAAAAGATGGGAAAACCACCCGACCCCTCAAACAAAAGGAAACGTCACATCAAAAAGAAATACGCTATGCGCGTACCGGTCAAGGCATGTACCGGGAAAAACTTCTTGCCGAATGCCCGTTCTGCCCCATCACAATGATTAACGATGAACGACTTCTTATAGCAAGTCATATCAAACCTTGGGCTGTCTCTACTGAAGCCGAGAAACTCGACCATAAAAACGGCTTCATGCTCTCACCTCTATACGATAAGCTTTTTGACCGTGGTTTAATGACTTTTTCAGAAGATCGACGCATAGTCCTGTCCAATTGGATATCCCCCGCAAACAAGAAACGCCTCGGCATACGTGACGGACAATTTGTGCAGATGCTACCCTTAGACGATGCCCGTAAAAACTACTTGAATTTCCACCGTTCATCCGTGTTCAAGGGATAGCCGATTATATTAACCATAGAGGAAATCACTTTTGCTCTTTGGGCAGCTCCTTAAATCTACAGGCGGCAGATTTCTATATCGAGATCCTGGTCGTTTCCCAGGTGCATCTGGGTCCTCAGACGCCAGCGGGCCTGGAGCACAGACTCGTTGCGGATGTTCATGGCAGTCGCTATCTCCCCCGTCTCCATCCCCCGGCGGATATAGAGGGCGAGTTTTCGCCCCGTCTTTCCGACACCGGGATAAGCCTCCACAAAACGCTGCATAAATTCGCTTTCCTCGATATTGGAGGACGGCTCCCGCCGCGACGTGTCGCCTTCAGCGGCGGCCGTACGGCTCCCGTTCCCCTTTCTGACCGACATAAGGTCAAGGGCCAGCTTTTCACGATTCAGCCGCTCCGACTCAAGCTGGGCCAACATGTATCTTCTTTTCAGTCGCTGGATATGCCTCAATGCCATCAATCCGAAAACAAGAATTACCGACACGCACGCCAGTATGGCAATCCATGTGTTGCGGATGGACTTCTGCCGGTGAAGCTCCTCCTTCAGTTCTGCCTCATGAAGTCTCGTTGCCACATCCGCTGCCACAATCTCGCTTCTTTTCAGTTCCCCGAGATATTCGTCTGTGGCATCGATATGACGCCTGACGGCTTTCCGGAGGGTTCCGAAGTCCCCGCCATCTTCAGCCAGCATACACATCGCCTCCGCAATATACACCCTGTTTTCAGCGGGGTATACATAATTATCGCCGGCTTGCAAAAGAGCTGAAAAATCCTTTTTGTCAAGATTGGTCCTATCTATCCCGTTCTCCTTTACGATTGCGGCCGCAACGAGAACTTTAAGCTGTTCAAGGGCTGCATACTTTTCCACAATACGCCATGCACGGTATAAGGCAACCGTGTCGCCGCACATCTGGTATATGTTGAAATCGATTATTGCCTTTGTCGGCTCGACATGTCTTACGTTTTCCGATTCCCGCAGTTGCCTCAGCATAGCGACGGCACCGACGGTGTCGCGGTCAAGGAAGATGCAGGAGGCAAGATTCACCCGGTAATTGTCGCGCAGTGCTGTCAGCCCGGCTCTGCCGAGCAGGGAGTCAGCCGTGAGCGCATACTCCCTCGCCCGCATGTGCAATGCCGACGACGACATCAGTCCCGACAACTGGACTGCACGGGTAGCGGCACTGACGAGGTCCTCCTCCTGAAGGAATGCCGACAGGTCTGCCGTGTAACGTTGATATTTCGCCATATCGTCCGGAAGATCGTTGAGCTGTTCGTTCACGAGCCTGTATAGGCGCCAGTCGTGGGGAAACACCGATGAATCGCACTTCTCAAAAGCAAGCCTGCGCAAGGAATCCCCCTTTTCAGCCTCGCCTGAAAGGAACAAGGCATTCCCCTTCCAATACAGCCGGCGATGCTCCAGCTTCCCCTCCGGGTCTGCCGCTTCAGAAATGCGGCAATAATAATCGACCAGATGCGACAGGGAGTCGCCGCCGACATACGACTGCATGCTTCGGTCGAGGCGCACAATGGCCGAATCGACGGCCTGATTTCCGGTCGCTGTCCATCCGAATGGTGACAGTCGCCCGCTTTCCATCTTGCCGCATCCGTTAAACAACAACACGGCAAAGAGGAGACAGACCGGTATACACGTTATTACATGACTTCGTCTCATACAAATTGCAAATTTAAGCCCAACCCCTCAATCAGCAAAATATCCCATATCTACATTTCATCTACATTATAGGCAACCGGCTGATTACAAGTCTGAAAGCCGCATCCGCAAGAATATGACAAAACTTGTCGGACGGATGAATTTGCCGATTAAGAACCTGTTTAATATAGGGGAATGCCTTTGGCTTGTGGACTTATATTCCGTATTTTTGCAGCGTTCAATTTTGAATAGACACATAGCATTATGAATGCACGGAAATATTACAACGCGGTAGTGGCCGAGGGACGCGACAAGGCGGCCCGGCTACGCCGGCGTGCCAACCTCGTGTCGTGGCTGCGGCTCGCGGTGTTTGCCGCCACTATCGCGGCGGTTATAGCCCTGTGGGGGGCGGGGAAATGGGTATTGTTAGCCCTGGCTTCCGGGATTGTGATGTTCCTGCTGCTGGTAAAGGCCCACGACCGCCTGTTGCGGCAAAAGTCGGCACAGGACGCCGCCGTCGGTTTTGCCGAAGCGCGCTTGCGCGTGCTCGACGGCGACCTATCCCGCCAGCCACGCGGCGAGCGTTACATCGACCCCGCCCACCGATACACTTTTGACCTCGACATATTCGGGCGCGACTCGCTCTACTCGATGCTCGACTCCACAGCGACCCCGATAGGCGCCGCCATTCTCGCCGAATGGCTACAGTCGCCGTTGACCGATGACGACTCCATCACGGCACGGCAACAGGCAGTCGCCGAACTCTCCTCGATGTCACCCCTGCGTGTCGCCCTCCACACCGCCGCATCCGATGAAAGTCACGATGAAAAGCCCGCGACACCCGACGATGCACGGCTACAAATCCCCGACTTCGCGCTGCCATCATGGGCCGTCACACTCTCATACATCGCCGGGCCTGTATTCCTGACGGCCATTGTGCTTGCCGCCATAGGCATTCTCCCCGCCACGGCATTGCTGTGGCTGCTGATTTTCAACCTGCTTGTCGCCGCGTCCGTCAGCAAGCGCGTCTCGCGCCTCCACCGATGGATGTGCGACACTGTTACCCTCCTCACCACCCGTCGTCCCCTGCTTGCCGGGATAGAGGACGCGCAATTCAGCTCACCGCTCCTCGTCGGGCTGCAACAGCGGCTGACAAGCGACGGCACGCCGTCATCACGGCTGATAGGGCGGCTGTCGGTGATGCTCGCCAACCTCGACCAACGCTACAACGCCATCTCGTTCCTGCTGTTCAACGGCACGATGCTGTGGGACATAATGACTGTCAGCAGCATAAACCGATGGATGTCACGCCACGGCGGTCACATCGCCACGTGGAGCCGCACACTCGGGGAGATAGACACCCTTTCGGCCTTGGCGACCTATGCCTTTGAACGTCCCGACTACAGCTATCCCCGTCTCGACCCCGCGCAAGAGGTGATAATGGAGGCCGACGGGATGGGACATCCGCTGATACCCGCCGCACGGCGTGTCGACAACCCGCTGCCCCCCGTCGCGCCCCACCGCTTCATGATTATCACCGGGGCCAACATGGCCGGCAAGAGCACCTATCTGCGCACGGTCGGCGTCAACTACCTGCTGGCATCCGTCGGCGCGCCCGTGTGCGCACGGGCGATGACATTCACCCCCGCCACGCTTTTCACCGGGCTGCGGGCATCCGATTCCCTCGCCGACGGCGAGAGCTACTTCATGGCCGAGCTGCGACGCCTCAAGACAGTCGTCACCGAGGCATCGGCTGGTAAGCGCATGTTCATACTCCTCGACGAGATACTGCGCGGCACCAACTCCGCCGACAAGCAGCGCGGGTCTATCGCCCTGGTGAGGAGGCTCGTCTCGCTCCCCGTCGGCGGACTCCTCGCCACCCACGACCTCGCCCTCGGCGCTCTCGCCGACGAATTTCCCGGCCGCGTCACCACTGGCTGCTTCGAGGCCACTGTCGGCGGCGACGCGCTCGACTTCGACTACACCCTGCGCCCCGGCGTCGCCCGCAACCTCAACGCCCTGCGCCTCATGCAGCACATGGGGATTGTATGACAAATAATTTATCGCTAAATTTGCACCCGAACCAACAAACCGACACGACATTGGAAAAGACAAACATCAAGAAGATACTCTCGCCGCTGATGAAGTATGGCCTCCCTCTCGTCATCACAGTGGGACTGTGCTATCTGCTGTTCACCGGCATCGACTTCAACGAGATGGTCGCCATCATCAGGCGCGACTGCAACTTCTGGTGGATAGGCCTCGCCCTGTTCATCAGCATATTCTCCCACATCTTCCGCGCTATGCGGTGGCGCATACAGCTGCAGGCACTCGGCGTCGACGCCCCCCTGCTCAACCTCGTATACAGCATCTTCGGCACCTATGCCGTCAACCTCGTGTTCCCGCGACTCGGCGAGGTGTGGCGCACGGGCTACATCGCCCAGCGGCAGGACGCCCCCTTCACCACCGTGTTCGGCTCTATGGTCGCCGACCGCCTCGCCGACACCATCACCGTAGCCCTGCTCACCGTCGTCACTTTCCTGCTCGCGAGCGGCGCGATAATGGACTTCGTGCAGAAAAATCCCGAGGTCTACACCGGCATCGTCTCCCTCGTCTCCTCCCCGTGGATATGGGCGGCCCTCGCGGCATGTGTCGCCATAGGATGGTGGTTTTTCGGCTACAAGACCTCCAACAGGTTTGTCCTCAAGATACGCAAGGCCATCAAGGAGCTTTGGGAAGGCTTTGCCGTCATAGTCACAATGCCCGGCAAGGGACGGTGGCTGCTGCTGACGGTGTTGATATGGGGATGCTATTTCATGCAGTTTTACGTGGCGTTCTACGCATTCCCCTTCACGGCTCACATCATCGGTCAGTACGGGGCCATCGCCGCGCTGGTGGGATTTGCCCTGTCAAGCATATCAATGGGCATCCCCTCCAACGGCGGCATCGGCCCATGGCAGATAGCGGTGATATTTGCCCTCGGCATCTATGGCCTTGACGCCACAAGCGCCGGGGCTTTCGCCAACCTCGTGCTCGGCAGCCAGACGCTGCTGCTTATACTCCTCGGCATATACACCTTCACCGCCATCGCGCTGGAAAAACGACGCCATCGCGCCCGACGCGCAGTGAAAGCCTGACACAAACCAAGACGCCTGCCCATACGTTCTACCCACAAACAGACGACCCGACATGGACGACCACAAGGACTACTTCATAGACACCGACGACGACAGGGAGACGCCCCGTGGCGACACCGCGACAGGGACACCCGAGATAGAGTTTGACAGCCACGGTGGCACGACACGCGACAGCGGCTCCCCCGACGGGGGCCTCCCGTCCGGCCACGGGCGACACCGCCGCCACCGGTTCCGCACATTCATCCTGTGGCTGCTCCTCATCGTCATATTCGGCGGCGGTCTCACATTCTATATACGCTATCTCACCCCCTATGTCGAGGAGGCCCAGGTGCGGGGCTACATCGTCTCTGTCGAGCGGCGCGGCATATTCTTCAAGACCTACGAGGGGGTGATGGCCACCGAGTCGGCCCTCGTCGACACCGCCGCCGTCTACCAGCGCGACATGACATTCTCGGTCTCCGACCCCGCCGTGGTCGCCAAACTGCGTGACTACCAAGGCTCGGGACAGCCCGTGACGCTCACCTACGAGCGTTACTATGGCTCATTGCCTTGGCGAGGCGCGTCGACAATAGTCGCCACCGATGTCTCCACCAACCAATAACCGGCCGTCATAGCATGGATTATAAATAAATTTCACTATCTTTGCCATAGTCATACATCAACATCGCCTAAACCCATATACCCATATAATTTTATACAATGGCAGAAATCAAGAACATCGGAATCCTCACCTCGGGAGGTGACGCTCCGGGAATGAATGCAGCCATCCGCGCCGTGACCCGCGCAGCCATCTTCGCCGGCTTCGGCGTGAAAGGTATCTATCGCGGATATCGCGGACTTATCACTGACGAGATTCAGGAGTTCAAGACACAGAATGTCTCCAACATCATACAGATGGGCGGCACGATACTGAAAACCGCACGATGCAAGGAGTTCCGCACGCCCGAAGGGCGGCAGCTCGCCTACGACACCATGAAGCGTCACGAGATAGACGCCCTCGTGGTCATCGGCGGCGACGGCTCGCTGACAGGCGCGCGCATATTCGCCAACGAGTTCAACATCCCCATCATCGGACTCCCCGGCACAATCGACAACGACCTCTACGGCACCGACACAACCATCGGCTACGACACAGCCCTCAACACCATCATGCAGTGTGTCGACAAGATACGCGACACAGCCACGAGCCACGAGCGGCTGTTCTTCATCGAGGTAATGGGCCGTGATGCCGGATTCCTCGCCCTCAACGGTGCCATCGCTTCAGGAGCCGAGGCAGCCATCATCCCCGAAATTTCAACCGAGGTCGACCAGTTGGCCGAGCTGATACAGAACGGTTTCCGCAAGTCCAAGAACTCATCGATAGTCCTCGTGGCCGAAAGCCCCGTCACAGGCGGCGCTATGGCCCTTGCCGAGCGCGTAAAGAACGAGTATCCGGGCTATGACGTGCGCGTCTCCATCCTCGGACACCTCCAGCGAGGCGGCTCCCCGACAGCCCACGACCGCATCCTCGCATCGCGCATGGGTTCCGCTGCCATCGACGCCCTCCTCGAAGACCAGCGCAATGTCATGATAGGCATCGCCAACGACGAGATTGTCTACGTACCCTTCTCCAAGGCCATCAAAAACGACAAGCCCATCAACCGCGACCTGCTCAACACCCTGCGCCGACTCTCCATCTGATTCCTCCACACCAGAATATGTACGCGGCGTGCCGCGTGGAACGTGTCTAAAAAGCACACTACATTCCACGCGGCACGCCACGTATATACCTGTTCCGTCTACAATCCGGTCTACTGTAGCCCTCCGGCGGTCTACAAAAGCACTACATGCGCCCCTTTTAACACACTGACCCTCTGCCTTATCCCTTAATCGCCCTATCTTTGCATCCAATTTTCACCAACCATTCATTAACTCATTCTCCAACTGATGAAAAAATTCTACCTCATCCTGTCGCTCATCTTTGCGGCAGTCATGCCGGCCACCATGTCGGCCCTAACCATCAATGCCAGCGGAGGCCACGTGACAGCAAAGCTGAGATGCTACGAGGGTACAGCCTCCCGACCAGCATATGAGACCGATGTGACAAGCAAACTCAATACGGGCATCGACATCCTGTCCGACCTCCCGTCGTATGTAGACACAAGAAGACTTAACGGATATGTCGAATTCCGCCCCGAAAATACCCACATCATCACCAAAAGCACCGTCGGCGGAGTGACCACCGACCACTTCACCCCTGCGGAGAGCCGATATTACGACATCCCTTTAAGATTCCCTGAAGGCCGGCTTGACATGGACATGTCAGTGACCGTCGTCTCTCTTGAGGAGATGCGCACAGCCTCCTTCACCCTCAACATCGACCATGCCGGCCCATTCTACCTGCTGTACCGCAGCTTCACCGGCGGCGACCTGCTACCTACCCGTGGAGAGCAGAGCGTCAACATCCCCTTTATCCCCTCCAAGGAAGACAAGTATACTCTCATGCTTGATGCGCATGAATTCAACGAAAGCTCTGTCTACTATGTCAAGAAGAACGGCATCCGCGTGCCGCGTTTATCGGGACAGTTCAATTTCTCCGTCAAGGACGGCGATGTCATAGATGTCGTGACCGAGTTTCCCGACGAGATGTTCGATGTGCGTTTTGTCGAGGCCGAAGGCTCCGAGGGCGTATTGGTCGCAGCCGGCCTTGGGGCACACCCGGAGGAAAAACTGGAAAATCTCGGCTCATTCAAGGCTAAGGCAGGAACCACAATAACGCCCACCGGAAACAATATCGACTTCGACAACATCAGATACACCGTCGATGAAAGCGTCTATGAGGGGGACTACTTCCGCTACTCCCGAATCCCCGTCGACCGCAACCCGATGACGATAGTCGTGAGCGGAGACCGCAAACCGCGCCGGCAGCTGACCGTCACCGTCGATGACCCCTCACGCGTCATAATGAGGAGCACAAACTACTCCTACTCCGGCATATACACCGTGATTCACACTCTCCAGCCCGGCGAAAACGTCATGGATGTCGCAGACAAGTCAAATATGGAAATCACCGGCTCGGCAACCGGCGTCATCTCCCACGCCACAGTCGATGGAGAGGAATCCAATGCCGGGGCATATGACGAACCGACAGTCTTTCTCTCCCCCGGGATATATTATGATGAGGAGACCGGTGTCCCTACCCCATGGAACTACGAGGCCGTGATAACCACCGCTCCACGCGAGCGCGACATGCACACCATCATCATCAGCGACAGCTACGACGGGCCGGTAAAGGCCTATACCGACCGATATGGCGACCCCTATGAACTCCCCGTCGAGGACTTCAACGGCCACAGGCTGCTGCGTCTCCACCCCTCCGACATCGGCTACTCCGAATCAGGCAAGACCGACTCCCCCTACCTGATACTACCCACCGAGGACGCGACACACTCCTCCAGTCCCGAAATCACCCTGGACACCTACGAGATGGATTGCGAACCCATCTCAGACTCCCTGCTGAAGTACTACACCAGCTACTACACCTGGGAGCGTGATGATAGCCACGTGATAAAGATATTCGGCAACGGACGTCCCGAAAGCCACAAGATAACTTTCACCACCGACCTCGAGCCGGCTCAGGTGTCAATCATCCGCGACCATGTGCGCCCCTACACCCTGACCGACACCAAAGGCTACTTCTACGACTATCCCGGCACAACGCTCCATGTCGCCACTCCTGCCGGCATTCCAGCTGAGGTCAAGGTCAACGACACGGCCATCACCCCCGGCGAGGACGGACGCTACATGTTTACCGTCGAGGGGCCGACCACGGTAAGCGTCATGCGCTCGGTCACCGGCATTGACTCCATCGGCGCGGACGCCACCGACGCAGCCCCCGTCTACTACAACCTCCAGGGTATCCGCGTAGACCGTCCCGCCTCCGGCACCTACATCGTCGTGCGCCCCTCGGGCATCACCAAGGAAACCATCCGCTAACCCACACACCCGCCTACCCCAACCCACAGCAGGGACATTGCCACCAATGTCCCTGCTGACTTTTTAACCCCCTTAAAGACCTTAATCCCCTTAACACCCTAAAAAAAGCCCACTCTGGCGTCATATCGTCCCGCAGTCGACATGCACGGCCTGCCCCGTTATAGAGGACGCGCCCTCCGACAGCAGGAACGCCACAGTGGCGGCCACCGACGAGATGGAGGTAGCCGACTTCAGCGACGTGCGGCGGTAGATGCGGGATTTTTGCTCGCCCGACAGCGACGCGCTCATAGCCGTCTCCATAAACCCCGGCACCACAACGTTGGAGCGCACTCCGCGAGGCCCCCACTCCCGTGCCGTGTTCTTGGAGAACGCCTCTATCGCCCCTTTGCTCGACGCATACATCGCCAACCCCTTGTAGCCCGTGTGGGCGCTTATGGATGATACATGCACTATCGAGCCACGGGCCCCGTGGAGCAGCATATTGCGCAGCACATATTTGGTCATCAACATTGGCGTAAAGAGCTCATCGGCATCATAAAAACTTGTCTTTGTCATAAACATCAGCAGGACGCCATCTCCCCGGCACGTCCATGACAAATGTCCCCCCTCAGGTCCGAGGACGACAGCATACACCTGCGGCACGGGTGCCATTGCCTTACCTCCATGAGAACTTCTAACGGCCAAGTTGGAATGTAGAAGACAAAGCAATAACACCTTGTTATAAATTCAATCCGCGGCAAGCCTCCGCAAGCCCGACGGATTTACCGAAAAATTAATCAAAAATCACTATCTTTGCAATTATTACACCGATATCTCAATGCAACAACAGGATACAACACCGATAAAGCGCACTGTCCTCGACTATGACGACATAGTCGGGATGGCGCCCAAGCTGCGCGGCCACCGCAAGCTCGTCGACCGCGTGCTCCGCTGGCTCTCGGTCGACAAGGTCAACTGGATACACGACCACAACTGTGACACCCCCGGAGTGCCGTTCACCGAGGGGCTGCTACGTGACCTCAACATAAAGCTGCGCATCGACAACGAGCAGGTGCTCGACCACCTCCCCGACGGGGCGTTCATCACCGTCAGCAACCATCCTTTCGGCGCGCTCGACGGCATCACGCTCATCAACATCGTCGGCAGCCGACGCCCGACATTCAAGGTCATGGTCAACATGATACTCAACCACATCTCGGCCATGCGCCCCAACTTCATAGCCGTCGATGCCCTCGCCAGTGACGACCCGGCAAAGAAAGCCGTGTCGATGAAGGGCATCAAGGAAGCCATCATGCAGGTGCGACGTGGCAACCCCATCGGATTTTTCCCCGCCGGGGCCGTATCCAAGCTCAACCGCCACGGCCGCATCGAGGACCGCGAGTGGCAGCCATCCATCATCCGGCTCATCGCGCAGCTCAAGGTGCCCGTCATCCCGATATACTTCCACGGCAGCAACTCATGGTGGTTCACGTTCCTCGGCATGGTGAGCTGGCAGCTCCGCACGCTGCGCCTCCCCGCCGAGGTGTTCCGCCGCCACGACAAGACGATACACATCTCCGTCGGCGACCCCATATCGGTCGAGGAGCAGCAGGCCCACAGCGGCAGCGTCGAGGAGCTGGGCCGGTTTCTTAAAGAGCGCACATACGCGCTACGTTCCATAAAGTAATCACACGACATGCAGGATATAACCCCCGAAATACAGCAGGCCAAGGCCCGGCTCGGCATCATCGGCAACTCCCCACAGCTGCTCGCCGCAGTGTCGCGCGCCATTCAGGTGGCGCCTATCGACCTGTCGGTGCTCGTCACGGGCGAAAGCGGCTCGGGAAAGGAGTTTTTCCCTAAAATCATCCACAATTTCAGCACACGCAAGCACGCCAAGTACATAGCCGTCAACTGCGGGGCCATCCCCGAGGGAACCATCGACTCCGAGCTGTTCGGCCACGAGAAGGGAGCGTTCACCGGCGCGGTCTCCTCGCGCAAAGGCTACTTTGAGGAGGCCGACGGCGGAACGATATTCCTTGACGAGGTGGCCGAGCTGCCACTCACCACCCAGGCCCGGCTGCTGCGCGTGCTCGAGAGCGGCGAGTTCCTCAAGGTAGGCTCATCAACCGTGCAGCGCACCGACATCCGCGTCGTCGCCGCCACCAACGTCGACATGCAGAAGGCCGTCGCCGAGGGCCGATTCCGTGAGGACCTCTACTACCGCCTCTCGACGGTGCTCATCGCCGTCCCGCCGCTGCGCGACCGTGGGGGCGACATCGTGCTGCTGGCGCGCAAGTTTGCCGCCGACTTCGCCGAGAAGTACCGCACCCCGGGCATCACCCTCGACGACTCGGCACGCCGCCTGCTGCTCAACTACCGCTGGCCGGGCAACGTGCGCCAGCTCAAGAATGTCATCGAGCAGGCAGCCCTTTTCGATGCCGGAGCCGAGATTGACGCCACAGCCCTGCAGTCCTACATCCCCCACAACGGCACGGTCTACACCCCCGTCGTCACCGCCGACCATTCCCACACGTATGCCTCCGAGCGAGAGTTGCTGTTCAACATGATATTCCGTATGCAGCACGAGATTGACGCCCTGCGCAAGCAGGTGGAGGGAATGACAGCCGCGCCATCGCGCCAGTGCCTCCCCGAGTGCCGCGCCGCCGAATATCCCAAGCCGCAGCACGCCGCCGACCGCCCCTATGCCGACCTGCCCCGCTCGCTGGTCAAATACACGCCCCAGGCGCCGGGCATCGCCGACGCAGTGGACATCACGGGCGACGCCGTGGAGGCCGCCCCCGATGCCGCGTTGTCGGGCAAGACCCTTGAGGAGACCGAGCGCGAGACAATACTGCAGGCCCTCGACCGCAACGCGGGACGCCGAAAGGCCACCGCCAAGGAACTCAACATCTCGGAGCGTACCCTATACCGCAAGATAAAGGAATACGGCCTTGAATAACCAACCCTACACTATGCCATCAACAAAGACACGCCACGCCATGCGCCACGCGCTGAAGCTCGCCATGCTGCTCGTCATGCTCTGCACGTGGCAGAGCTGCCGCATAAGCTACAAGTTTAACGGCGCGGCCCTCGACTACAATCTCTACAAGACGGTCTACGTCTCCGCCTTCCCCATCCGCGCCGCACTCGTCTACCCCCCGCTGCAGCAGACATTCGAGAACGAGCTGCTCGACTATATCAACCGCAACACGCGACTGCGCACGGTCGACACCGCCGCCGACCTGCAGCTCGAAGGGGAAATCACCGGCTACAATCTCACCCCCCAGGCCGTGACCGAAAACGCCTACGCCTCGCAGACGCGGCTCACCATCACCGTCCGCGTCAAGTACACCGACAACCGCGCCGAGGGCAAGGATGTCGACCAGTCATTCTCGGCCTACCGCGACTTTGACAGCTCGCTGATGCTCACCGACGTGCAGGACGATCTCTGCTCCCAGATAAGCAAGGAACTTGTCGAACTTATATTCAACGCCACATTAGGAGACTGGTAATGATGACCGACAACGACACCCCCGCCACCCCTCTACGGCAGTTTGCCGCCGCACTCCGCGACCCGGCTGCCCCGCTCACCCTCCCCACGGTGGAGGAGCTGCTGCGCGACTATCCCTATTTTACCCTCCCCGCCGCGCTCCTGCTCGCCCGCGACGGCGCGTCGCTCGACCCCGACACGCGCCTGCGTCTGGAGGCGCGTGTGGCCATCTCCGTGCCCGACCGCGACGCCCTGCGGCGGCTCGTCACCCCCGACGGACGGCGGTTTGACTCCTTCTATCCCGACGAACAGCCCTCCCCGCCACTGTCGACCGACGAGGCTATAACGACTTTCATCTCCAACTACGGTCAGGCCGACCCCCATGAGGAGGCACTGCTTGAGCGGCTCATATTCAACCCCACCCCCGACTATGCCCAGCTCCTGGCACGCGAGGAGGAGCGCAGCATCCCCGAGCCGGTCGACCTTGCCGATGCCGACTCCCGGGACGCGCTCATCAACGCCTTCATCCTCAAGAGTCGCCAGGATGCAGGGACGCGCCGTGCCGCGTCACCCGACGCCGACGCCAAATCCGAGACCGCGGCCGACACCACCGCCGGCCCTGCGGAAAACTCCCACGTGCAGCAGCCCCAGGAGACCGCCGACGACACCCTGTTGAGCGAAAGCCTCGCCAAAATCTACATCCGTCAACGCCGTTACACCAAGGCTTATGAAATTATCCGCAATTTAAGTTTGAATTATCCGGAAAAAAGTATTTACTTTGCAGACCAATTGCGTTTCTTGCAGAAACTTATCATTAATCAACAACACAACAAGTAACATACCGAAATGTACGCTTTATTTATCGTTCTGACCATCATCGCGTCGCTGTTGCTCATCGGCGTAGTCCTCATTCAGAAGTCCAAGGGTGGCGGCCTGTCATCCTCATTCGCCGGCTCAAACCAGATTATGGGTGTGCGCCGCACCAACGACTTCATCGAGAAGGCCACTTGGACCCTCGCAGCCATCATCTGCGTGCTCTCCATCGCCTCCGCATTCGTGATGCCCCGCAACCTCGTGCAGCAGACCCGCGTAGAGGCCGCCGCTCCCCAGCAGACCCAGGCCGCCGACTTCAACACCCAGGCCGCTCCCGCTGCTCCCGCAGCACCCGCACCTGCCGCTGAATAATCAGTGCCGCGCGATACCCCGCGTCAACTTACGTCCGATACACAAAAGCATGGCCGTCCAAGCGATATCCATGCTTTTGCCATATGGATTACCCACCACTGCACCGGCCCTGAAACTCCCGACATGCCCCGCATCCCCGCACGTCGGAGACGTGCCGTAAGCGAAACCCCGGGGTAAGCGCCACAGCGCGTGCCCGGGGCATTCGCCGCCAAAAACCCATCCGCACGTCGGAGACGTGCCGTAAAATTCCAGTCAATGTCCGTCACCCTCCCCCCACAGTTTCTCGACATGCTCAAAGGATGCCCGACGATGGACGGCCTCGCCGACGCCCTGTGCGGCGAGCCGGAGGTCTCCGTGCGCGTCAACCGCCGCAAAGGAGTCACCGTCCCCGATGGCTCCGACCGGGTGCCGTGGTGCCGCGACGGATTCTATCTCGGCACGCGCCCGCGATTCACGTTTGACCCCGCCCTCCATCAGGGACTTTACTACGTGCAGGACGCCTCGTCGATGATACTTTCAGAGGTCGTGCGTCGCCTCAGCCGTGGAATGGCCGCCCCGCGCTACCTCGACGCGTGCGCCGCCCCCGGCGGCAAGACCACAGCCGCCATCGACGCCCTCCCCGACGACGCCATCATCGTGGCCAATGAGTACGTGCGCCAGCGCGCCATTACCCTCCGCGAGAACATCATCAAATGGGGCGCCCCCAATGTCATCGTCGCCACCGGCGACACCGCGCGGCTGTCCCGTCTGCGGGGCCGGTTTGACATCGTCGCCGCCGACGTCCCCTGTTCCGGCGAGGGAATGATGCGCAAGGACCCCGAAGCCGTCGCCCAATGGACCCCCGCGCTCGTCGACGAGTGCGCCGCCCGTCAGCGCGAGATTGTCGCCAACCTCTGGCCCTCACTCCGTCCCGGAGGCTATCTCGTCTACAGCACCTGCACCTTCAACCGCCGCGAGAACGAGGAGATGGTCGCCCACATCGTCGACACCCTCGGTGCCGAGCCGGTCGACACGGGCCTTTGCGCCGACTTCGACGGCATCACCCCCGGCATCGACACACCCTATCCATGCTGCCGCTTCATGCCCCACCGCCTGCGCGGCGAGGGACTGTTTCTCGCCGTGCTCCGCAAGCCCGCGGATGGCGACACCACCTCCGGCCCGACACCCCCGCAATGCGGCAAAACTGCCCCACGCGACAGCCACTCCCCACGCGACAACCGCCCCACGCGCAAAGGCAAAAACCGCCCCGACACAGCCGCCATAAAAATCCCCGCCGAGCTTACCCGCCTCCTCACCCCCACACTCGATTGGACCTACACCGCCACCCCCTCGACCATCACCGCATTCCCCACCCACGGCACCGACCTCCTCGCCGAATGCCGACGCCATCTCGACGTCATCCACGCCGGCGTCGAGGTCGCCACCCTCAAAGGCCGCGACTATATCCCCACGCAGTCACTCGCCATGAGCACCGCCCTCGCCCTGACTTCGATTATAAGACCTATTGGACTTATTCGACCTATTAGCCCTACCCCCCTTAAAGACATTACCCACCCCCTCCACTCCGACGTCTACCCCACCGTCGAAGTCGACTACCCCACAGCCATAGCCTATCTGCGCCGCGAGTCCATCACCCTCCCCGATGCCCCGCGCGGCCTCCTCCTCCTCACCTATGCCCGCCACCCCCTCGGTTTCGCCAAAAACCTCGGCAACCGCGCCAACAACCTCTACCCCCCCGACTGGCGCATCCTCTCCACCCACACCCCCGACACTCCCCCCGCCATCCTCCCCCTATAACCCACCGCCGCCATAAACTCCACTCCGCACAACCGTAGGAACACTACATACCACACAAAAATTTGATTATTCAAATCATAATTATTATATTTGCAATAATTATATTTATAATAATCAAATGGAGAGCGCCAATATCGCCAACCCCTTTGTAGTGGGTAAATACGTCGCGCCACAGTATTTCTGCGACCGCGAACAAGAGACCGCTCTACTGGCCAAGCATATCGACAACGGGCGCAACGTCGCCCTCATCTCGCCTCGTCGCATGGGCAAGACTGGTATTATACACCATGCTTTCAGTCAGGGAGAGATTAAAGAGAAGTATAATCTGATTTTTATAGATATATACGCCACCTCCTCGCTGGTGGAACTCACCTACATGCTCGCGAAGGCGGTATACGATAACCTGAAATCAAGGCGAAAGGCATGGCTTGAACGCTTCTCGCAGGTCGTGCGCTCTCTGTGGATGGGATTTAAGATTGACGCCATGAGCGGCGAACCGACATTTGACATCGGGCTTGGCGACATATCCGCCCCCGAGGAGACCCTCGACGAGATATTACGCTACCTTGAGGAGGCCGACCGTCCCTGCGTGGTGGCAATCGACGAGTTCCAGCAGATAGGCAACTATCCCGAAAAAAATGTCGAGGCCCTGCTGCGCACAAAGATACAGACGTGCCGCAATACTCAGTTCATATTCGCCGGCAGCAAACGCCACGTCATGGGCAACATGTTCCTGTCTTCCTCAAAGCCATTCTATCAGAGCGCGATAATAATGGGACTCGGCCCGATACCCGAGGAGAGGTATGTCGGGTTTGCCGTGCGGCTGTTTGGCATGCGCGGCAAGTCAGTCGACCCGGATATTGTGTCGCGTGTATACCGGCGGTTTGACGGCTGCACGTGGTTTGTGCAGATGATGATGAACGAACTGTTTGCCATAATCCCTGAAGGAGGCAATTGCGGACACGACGAAATAGACACGGCGTTTGACAACGTGATACAGTCGCAGGAAAGCGCCTACACGGCGATACTGGCACGCCTCTCCCCACGGCAGAAAGCCCTCCTGCAGGCGATAGCAAAGGAGGGCGTCGCCTCATCCATCACCTCTGAGGAGTTCATCTCCCGCTACAGTCTTGGCTCCGCGAGTTCTGTGCAGTCAGCCCTCAAGCCGCTGCTCAAAAACGACATCCTCACCCGCGAGGGCGACACCTACCGCGTCTATGACTACTTCTTCCGGGAGTGGATGGCGACGGTCTATTGATTTTTTTGCAGTTTTTGTAATCTTTTTTGCTTAGTTGGATGTTATATCACTGTCGCGGCTTTCGGGCCGTGGCGACAGAAGTGTACACAATGAGATTATTTGTCAAACAGTTTTTCAATATCCAACGATGAAAAAAATCTTACTTTTCGTGGCAGTTGCCGCATCTCTCTCCTTTGCAGCATGCAGCAGCGCAGACAAGGCCGCCAACGAATCGGCCGACTCCTTCAAGTCAAAAATCGAGAATTGCACCAACCCCGACAGCCTAAAGATATACGTAGAGCAGGCCAAGGAATATGCCCAGAAGCTCGTGAGCGAGGGCAAGATTGACGAGGCTAAAAAGTATCTCAATGACATACAGCCCACCGTGGAGAAGTATGCTCCCTCGCTCGCCGGTACGCTCTCGACAGTAAAAAATCTTGTCGACAAGGTGCCCGGAGCAGCCGAAAATGCCACTGACGCCGCCACCGACAGCCTCAAGTCGGCCGCCTCTGACGCGGTAAATGCCGCAGGCGATGCCGTCAATGCAGCCGGCGACGCCGTGAGCGCCAAAGCCAACGAGGTGAAGGATGCCGCAGCCGACAAGGCCAACGAGGTTAAGCAGAACGTCAAAGATGGCGTTGACAACGCCAAGCAGAAGGGCGCCGACGCCATCCAGGGCGCAGCCGACAAGGCCAAGGAAGCCCTCGGCAAATAAACGGCGACACACCGACACAACAGCCCATATGATTTGAGGGTGTATCAAAATTGCACCGGCAACTAAGATAAGTCGAAGACTTTATATTACGTTAACCCAACACTAAGCAAAAAGTGAGGCAAATCGTCAGATTGCCTCACTTTTGCGTTGTGTGGGGTCTCAAACCCTCCACACCTGCGCTTCCTCGGAGAGGATAGATTCCGCGCACGATTTTGAATCGCCACTACAGCCTCGAATTACCTTCATAACATTATTTATGTCTCCAAATGTGTCATTTTGGCACAAGATTTGTTATAGATATATTGGACAATCGTGACAACACACCCCAAGGCAGTAGGGTCGCGACCTGTCGCGACCGCAAATAGGACGACTGTCCTGAAACATGAAATATTTAATCACTTAATACAACTACAGTTATGGAAAAGATTCAACCGGGCAAATACGTGGAACTCGGATATGACCTCTACGAAGTAAGCCCCAACGGCGAGAAACTCGTCCACCAGACCGACGAAAAAGATCCCGAAAAGATAATATTCGGCGTGACACGCGGCATGATTATACCCCTCGAAAAGGCAATCGACGGCCTCGCCGTGGGCGACACGTTTGATGTCACAGTCGAGGCCAAGGAGGCTTTCGGTCCCCGCGACCCCGAGCAGATTGCCGAACTCGACAAGGATATATTCGAAGTCGATGGCAAGTTTGACGCCGAGGTCATCAAGAAAGGCGCCAGCGTGCCCATGATGACCGCCGACGGCTACCGCATAAACGGCGTGGTGCTCGATGTCACCGACGACAAGGTCACAATGGACTTCAACCACCCCCTCGCAGGCAAGGACGTCCGATTCTCCGGCAAGATTATCGCCGTGCGCGACGCCACCCCCGAGGAGCTGCAGCCACAGCATGGGTGCGGATGCGGATGCCACGACGACGCCTGCGGCGACTCGTGCGGCTGTGACGACCACAGCCACTGCGGCGACAGCTCATGCGGCTGCGGCCACTGATTCCCCTAAAATCACAAGAGGGAAAAGCCGTTACAGAGCTTTAGAGGAGGGTGTTGTAGAACTCCCGAATTGTAGGGCTGCACCATGGTACAGCCGGAACACGAGCACTGATTACCAGCCTATTGAGGGTGTATCAAAATTGCACTGTGGCCAAAGATAAGTCGAAGACTTTACATTCTGTTAACCCCACACTAAGCAAAAAGCGAGGAAAATCGTCAGATTGCCTCGCTTTTGCTATAGTGGCATGACAGCAACGTCGCCACGATGAGTGTGACCGTGATGAATTTCGGAAATCTTGCGTCCATGATGTCGTTAACTTACTCAGATGAATATTTGATAATATTAACGTTTCCCCCGCCGATAAGTTTACTCCGGCCACCCCCGCACACGACCCATAAATGAAATCCGGTTGTTGTATTTTCAATACAAACATCGTACCTTTGCAATAATGAGGGCATCGCAAGACTGCCGATAAAAATGCAGGCCGTCCGTCGTACCCCCTCCCCAATAAAGGAAAGGAGCCAAGACAATGAGACAGGTAAAACCCAAAAAAGCCCTCGGGCAACATTTTCTCACCGACGAGACCGTGGCACAGCGCATCGCGGCCACCCTCGACGACTATCCCGACCTCCCCGTCCTCGAAGTCGGCCCCGGCATGGGAGTTCTCACCAAGTATCTCCTCGACCGCAAGCTCCTTGTCGCCGAGATTGACGACGAGAGCGTCGCCTACCTCCGAGCCACCTATCCCACCCTCGACGGCCGCATCATCGAGGGCGACTTCCTGCAGATGGATCTCCACGACCTATACGGCGACCGCCCGTTCTGCGTCATCGGCAACTACCCCTACAACATCTCCTCCCAGATATTCTTCAAGGTCCTCGACTACAAGGACCAGATTCCATGCTGCTCCGGCATGTTGCAGAAGGAGGTCGCCGAGCGCCTTGCCGCCGGCCCCGGCTCCAAGGTCTACGGCATCCTCAGCGTCCTGCTGCAGGCTTGGTACAAGGTCGAATACCTATTCACCGTCGACGAGAACGTCTTCAACCCGCCACCCAAGGTGAAGTCGGGCGTCGTCAGGCTCACCCGCAACGACGTCACCTCCCTCGGATGCGACGAGCGGCTGTTCAAGACCGTCGTCAAGACATCATTCGGCCAGCGGCGCAAGACCCTGCGCAACTCACTGCGCGGCCTCGTCCCACCCGACCGTCCCTTGCCCGACCTCCCCGTCATGGCCCGACGTCCCGAGCAGCTCGGCGTCCCCGAGTTCATAGACCTCACCAACCTCATCGCATCTCTCCGACAGTAGCCCATGAAGGAATACACCCCCGAATATATGGAGCACATCCGCTCCATCATCGCCAACCACGACGAGGACGCCGCACGCCGCGAGCTTGCCGAGCTTCACCCTGCCGACATCGCCGAGCTCTATCAGGACCTCGACCTTGACGAGGCCGAGTTCCTCTACAAGCTCCTCGACGAGGACACAGCCGCCGACGTCCTTATGGAACTCGACGAGGACGACCGCCGCAAGCTCCTCAGCAATATGCCCGCCGAGGAAATCGCCAAGCAGATTGACCATCTCGACACCGACGACGCCGTCGACATCATCCAGGAGCTCGACGAGGAAGACCGCGACGAGATTCTCGCCCACATCGAAGACTCCGAGCAGGCCGGCAACATCGTCGACCTACTGCAGTATGACGAGGACACCGCCGGCGGACTCATGGGCACCGAGATGATAGTCGTCAACGAGAACTGGAGCATGCCCGAGTGCATCAGGCAGATGCGCATCCAGGCCGAGGACATGGACGAGATATACTACGTCTACGTCGTCGACAACGACTACAAGCTGCGCGGCGTCTTCCCACTCAAGAAGATGATAACCCACCCATCCGTCTCCAAGATAAAGCACGTCATGGAGAGCGACCCCGTCTCCGTCAAGGCCGACACCCCCATCGACGAGGTCGCCCTCGACTTCGAGAAGTACGACCTCGTGGCCATGCCGGTGGTCGACTCCATCGGCCGCCTCGTGGGACGCATCACCGTCGACGACGTCATGGACCAGGTGCGCGAGTCGACCGAGCGCGACTACCAGTTGGCATCAGGTCTCTCCACCGACGTCGAGACCGACGACACCCTATTCACACAGACCAAGGCACGACTGCCATGGCTACTCATCGGCATCGCAGGCGGCATCGGCAACTCCATCATCCTCTGCAACTACGAGGGCAACCTCGCCGCAGTACCCGCCCTCGCCGCATTCATCCCCCTCATCGGAGGCACAGGCGGCAATGTCGGCATACAGTCGAGCGCCATCGTCGTGCAGGGCCTCGCCAACGGCACCCTCGACATCAAAAACTCCGGCCGCCAGATACTCAAGGAACTCGGCGCGGGGCTCATCAACGCCACACTCATATCCCTGCTGGTGTTCATCTACAACCTCCTCGTCAACCCCTCACAGCACATCGCCACCATCGCCGTCTCCGCCTCCCTCTTCGCCGTCGTCATATTCGCCTCCGTCTTCGGCACATTCGTCCCCCTCACCCTCGAGCGCCTCAAGATAGACCCCGCCCTCGCCACCGGCCCATTCATCTCCATCACCAACGACATCATCGGCATGGTCATCTACATGTCCATCTCCTGGCTGCTCCTGTCAAGCTTCGCCTGATAATCCCTTACAACCATGGCACAGTGGAAAAAATCAACCCTGACACGCGAATGCGGGGAAAAAGTCGAGGCCACGCTGCCCGTCATCGTCTCGGCGAGCCGCAGCACCGACATTCCGGCATTTTATGCCGACTGGTTCTTCCACAGGCTTGAAAAAGGTTATTCGGCATGGAAAAACCCCTTTAACGGCAAGACATCATACGTCAGCTACCGGGACACTCGCTTTATCGTCTTCTGGTCAAAAAATCCGGCTCCGTTGCTGCCGCACCTCCACAAATTGAAAGAGCGGGGGATAGGATGTTATATACAATACACCCTCAACGACTACATTACCGAGAATCTTGAACGCGGCGTGCCACCGCTCAAGGATCGCGTCGACACGTTCAAGCGTCTTGTCGACACTCTGGGCGCAGGAAGCGTCATATGGCGATATGACCCGCTGATACTGACCGACACCATCACCGTCGACCACCTCATCGACCGCATATCGCGCATCGGGCAACAGCTTGGCGGATACACGGAGAAACTCGTATTCAGTTTTGCCGACATCTCCCCCTACCGCAAGGTGAGAACCAATCTCGACAGCGCGGGAGTACGCTATATCGAGTGGGACGACCGATCGATGTGTGAGTTTGCGTCCAAACTCGCCGATGCCAACCGTCGCACGGGTCTACAGCTCGCCACATGCGGCGAGGCGATAGACCTCAGTCAGTTCGGAATAGCCCATAACCGCTGCATCGACGATGACCTCATAATACGTCTCGCACATGACGACGCAAGACTGATGGCGGCTCTCGGAGTGACCGTCGGACGCGTCTCGGCCGACCTGTTCGGCAACTCCATCCTGCCGGACAACGCCACTGCCATCGGCAACGGACTATATGCCGTGAAAAGACGTTCCAATCGCGACCAGGGACAACGACCCGCCTGCGGATGCATCGTAGCGAAAGATATAGGCCAATACAACACCTGCGCCCATCTCTGCGAATATTGCTATGCCAACTGCAGCAAGGAGACCGCCCTCTCAAACATGCGTCGTCACCGGCTCAACCCTTTCAACGAAACAATACTGTAGCCTATGTCAGAATATTATTTCCGCTTTCCGCCCATAACCGCCCTAACCATTCCGCAGCAGGCCGCCCTCAACGAACCTGAACCGATTGCCCTGTCAGGCACTCCGGGCACAGGCAAAAGCGTAGTTGGGCTTTACCGGCACATGCGCAACGTGGAGCTGGGCCTAAAAAGCCTGTTGCTGACCTACACATCTTCCCTGAAGACTTATCTTGCCTCATGCTGCCGCCAACACAATGCCACAGCCGCCATGGCTATAAAGACGTCTTTGGGCAACCGTCCGGGATTTTTTGAGGATTGGGAAGAGATAATAATTGACGAGGCTCAGGATCTTGACGCTGATTTCTACAAGGGCCTTGGCAACCGGTTCAGCGTGAGCTACAGCGCCGATGACTCCCAGATACTCTATCCCGAGCACTGCTGTCTCCAGACGAAACTCCGCGAGCTATTTCCCGACAATGTTGAATATGTCCTGTCGGAGAACTTCCGCAGCACACTGCGCATCATGCAGTTTGCCAAAACAGCCTTTCAAAAAGCCTACATACCCCGCGCCATACTCAACAGCCTCGTTGGAAATCCCGGTGTCAAACCCACTTATCTCATCTCAGGAGGTGGCAAATATGACTACTCCAACACCCGTCAGGACAATGCAATATGCGACATCATCCGTTCTCTCTCATCCGATTCCCACAACATAGCGATACTTGTCCCATGGAGAAATGAGGCCCGATATTTCGACTCCATGCTGAAGTCCAACGGATTCAACGACACAAGCGTATATTACAGCGATGAAAACCGGTTCCCCGGTGGAGCGACACGCATAAACTCAGTACATGTCACCACGTTCAAGTCAGCCAAGGGACTGGAGTTTGACACGGTGATAATGCCCAACTTCGACACCCACTACAACCTTATGACCACACGGAGTTACAACTGCTCATGGGAAGACCTCTATGTCGCCGCGACACGTGCCCGCAACAATCTTTACCTCATAGGCAACGGCGAGTTACCAAGCATCGACAGCGTTGTAGATAAACGTATACTCTGACACCATGGAACATTTATATTATCTGCCCACCCGCACAACCTCTCTCGCCCATTATTTCGCCAAGGGCATCATATCGCCTGCGGCATGTTACACCAACAAGCCCGACGACATCCAGGAAAACTGTCCCAATGCCCTGCTGATAAACGTGCGTCCTGTCATGACCGGCTCCGACTGTTGCATAGAGGTCGCGCTCACAGACGATGAATGTCAGGGCCTCATTCGGCATGATTCCTGGCTTCTTTACCGCGGTATGATTCCGGTCACACGCATACGCCGTATTCATTTCGCCGACAAGACACACATGGAGACAACCCTCGCCAACATCAATATCAGCACGGCATTCCTGCCTGTCAGGCTTGTTGACGTGATGAGCGGGAGTGCTGATATCCCGTTCAATGAAAACCTCCGTGCCCTTGTCGCGACATCCGATAATCATCCGTCTGTCATTCGGAGATTTGACCGTTTCATGGGTGCTGTCGCAATGCTGAGGCTTGCCGGCAATAGCCCGTGCTCACCCACATATGCCGCGACAATATCGTTTTTCAACTCCACCCTACGAAAGATAGTCATGGAGAATGCGGGACACCCTGCCGACACCAGGCTCCAAGGAATATTTGACGGCTCTGACGGATTCTCCGGTATTCTGCCGTTGCTCGAGCAGCCCATTGACGAGTCGGTGGTCTTGGCTCTTGGACGGAAACTCGGAGAGGAACCCACAATCAACCACGTGACGCGCCTGATAGATATTGACCGAATATCGGACAAATGGCTCTATGTGGCGGCAGTCTTGGCAACATATGGGACAGGCGGCTCAACTCGGCGCAAACGTGTGGACGAGATCATATCCACACGCTTCTCGACGATAAGGGAAGGTATGCGCCATCTTGTTTCACTATGCCTCGGATACCACTATGGCTACTCCTCTTTCCTCAAGGAATACGGGCGAGAAAATCCGTTCAAATTCCGACTCGACAGCCGACTCGACTACTATACGATAGAGTCAATCTTCCGATACACTTTCTACAATCGCTGCGTGTCTGACACATTCCCCGCTTTTGAGGAATGGTGGCCCGTGTTAACGCCTCCACACACACTTCAGAAAAATGAATTTATGCTTATAGACCAACCCGTTACCCCGGAGCGTGCCAAAAACGTATCCAAGCCTCAGAATCCATGGGACGAACTATGTCTCAACGCAGTAAAAGACGAGTGGTTCCGACTCTCCCCACAACAGCAATATCGCAGGATTACTTCGGTCGTTTACGAGCAGGCCGAGCAGAGATTTAATCGGGAACGTAAGGAATACGAATTGAGGATAAAACGCCTCGTGGAGGAACTCGGGCGGATGCACAGTGAGCTTGAGTGCTTGAAGTCACGTATCGTCCCTGAAAACGCCAAGCCCTCCTACCCGCTGGCCACAATACCCTCACCGACAATAGCCGGAGACTCGCCGACCGGCTATTCCGCACTCAATGCCGACACGTTGCGTGAGATTATCGAGGCTTACGACTCCATACGCACCCGCTCGGACAATGCGCTGAAAGCCGAAGTCAGAAAACTGGGACTGAAAGAGAGGCCAAAGGCAAAAAAACAGGACCGCATAATCCAGCTTCTCCTTAAACAGATGGCCGATAACGGTCATAATGCCGGAGAGGGAAACACTCTTTTTGATGAATAAAAATATTTTTGATACTATCGGTGATGCGGCTACATCGTCCGAGTCTTTGACACAATGGCTCGACACTGGGATGTGGCAGCTATTCGAGGTCTATAATGCGTCCCATGACGAGATTGCCCCGCTGAGCCGCGATATCGACCATCTCGTACAGCTGCATCGCAATACCCTGACAGGACTTGATTACAACATCCCCCACGTCAGGGCATTCCTGCTCATATTGCTCGCCCTTTGCGAGCGCCTGGGGATATATGGCGCGATACCCCACCTCCTCTCCATCGTCAAAGACAACTCTATCGCCATCTCCTCGCGCATGAAGGCGGGTATCAGCCTCGTATACCCACGTCCTACCACAAGCGACTCCCTGTTTAATCTCTTTGACACTATCTGCCCCCTGTTGCAGGAGGCTGTCGAGACCGAGGAGGATGACAGCCGCGCCTCGCTTATCACGTTCCTGAACTACTGCTCTGCCGTGGCACGTGACACCGATGCCGGATATACACGCCGCTTGAGAGACAAAATATCAGACGCAGTCAAGCATGGACGCTATCCGTTTATCATCGAGATAAAGTCAATACTCGACTTCGACTGGGACAATCCCGACAGTCTGCTTGCATCGCTGCAAGGTCTCATCGACACAACCTCTGCCAAATCGCTCGACATCATATGCTCAGTCGACACGGCTGAGTCGCTGATTGAGCGCGATTCAGACTACGCCGCAACACTACAAGGGATAAATGCCGATTTCGATGAGATACGGGCCATCTCAGTCTCTCTTGACGACAACCGCGACAACACGGGCCGAGGGGTCAGGATCATAGAGAGCGAGAACGCGCTGTACAACTACATGAAACGGTTTGGCAACATGCACCGGGCCAAAATCAACTCGGCTCTCGAGCCGCCATTCCCCCGGGAGTTTCCATCAAGAATCAATCTCGTGGATTGGGGATGCGGACAAGGCATAGCCTCGATGGTGTTTCTTGAAAAATTCACCGGCACGCATGTCGCGCGACTGCTATTGATAGAGCCGTCGGAGATATCCTTGTCACGTGCGGCCCTACACTGCCGACACTATGCTCCAGACCTGCCCATACGCACGATATGCAAGAAACTCGACCAACTGGTTCCAGGCGATTTCACAATGCTGTCGGAGCATACCACCGTACACCTTTTCTCCAACATTCTCGACATAGACGACTATTCCCCGCGCCATCTGCTCGACCTTATCGGGGAGTCATTCCATGGACTGAATTACTTTGTATGCGTCAGCCCCGATGTCTCCGAAATAAACACGGCAAAATTCCGCTCATTTGCCGGGCACTTTGAAAAATACAACGCGACATTTGCCCGGCTCAACCATGCAAGCGACACCAAGTATGGCCGATACTGGTGCTGCAACAACACCTACAGGAACGGGGGACGGGTAAACCACGGCTCACATTTCGGTTGTGCCGACTATTCGCCGAGCCATGGATGCCACCACAAGTGGACTCGCATCATGGACGTGTTCAGCGTCAGGATTTAGCGTCCGGATGGCGTGAACCATCGCCGACGCGGCGGCGTTATACCCGTAGCCACGTTTCTCAACAAAGGGTATATTATGAAAGTCGGATTTTTTGTCCCATGCTATGTCGATATGCTTGCCCCGCAGGCGGCAATATCGAGCTACGAGCTGTTACGGCGGTTTGACGGCATAGACCTCCGCTATCTATATCGAGCGAGCAACCTGCTGCGGGCTCCCCATGACCGACATGGGATATGACCGCAAGGCATGCGCCATCGAGCGACGCCTTGTCGAGATGCTGTCGGGCTATGACTACATCGTCATCCCATCAGGCATATGCACCGACCAGATACGCAACCACCTCAACCAGGTGCAGCAGACCCCCGAAGTGGACCATATCAGGGCCACCACCCATGACATCGTGGACTTCCTCCACGACGTGCTGCAGGTGAAGAGCCTCCCGTGGGCACACTTCCCCCACCGTGTCGCGCTCCACAACGGATGTCACTCCCTGCGCTCCCTGAGGCAGGCCCGTGCGTCGGAGCTGGTGATACCCGACTACTCCAAGACCGAGGATCTGCTCAGGCTCGTCGACGGACTGGAGGTCGCCTACGCCACCAGGCGCGACGAGTGCTGCGGCTTCGGCGGCACGTTCTCGATATGGGACGAGAGCTGCTCAGGGCAGATGGGCCTCGACAAGGTGAGCGACTATGCTCGCAACAGCCTGCATTATGTCACCTCGGCCGACTTTTCATGCCTGCTCCACCAGCAGTGCGTGGCACGCAAATACGGAGTCGACATAAAGACCTACTATATAGCCGAAATACTTAACGGAGACGCCATATGAGCCAAGTCAACCAAGTCCGCCTCGGGGCGCGGTTCATCGCCGACGAGCCCCACCGCGCAAGCCACGACCGATGCCTGTGGGCGGCACGTATGCGCCGCGACACCGTGGCACGCGCCACCCCCCGTTGGGAGGAGATGCGCCAGCTCGCCTCCCAGATAAAGATGCACACCCTGTCACACCTCGACGAATACCTCGAGCAGTTTGAGCGAAACCTCATCGCCAACGGCGTCCACGTCCATTGGGCTAAAGATGCCGACGAGCACAACCGCATCATCCTCGACATATTCCGCAGCCACAACGTCAAGACCGTGACCAAGGGAAAGTCGATGCTGATGGACGAGTGCGGTATGCGCGAGTACCTCCAGGAGCACGGCATCGACATCTACGAGGCCGACCTCGGTGAGCGCATACAGCAACTCGACCGCCAGCGAGCATCCCACATCGTCATGCCCGCCATCCACAAGCTACGAGAGGATGTCGCGAGGCTCTTTGCCGAAAAACTCGGCAGCGACCCCGACATCACCGACCCGGCCTACCTCAACAGCGTCATGCGCCGTGACATGCGCCGTAATTACGTCAAGGTCGACGCCGGGATGAGCGGCGTCAACTTCGGCATCGCCGAGACCGGCGGGATAGTCGTGTGCACCAACGAGGGCAACGCCGACATAAGCGCCGCCCTGCCCCCGCTCTATGTCGCCAGCATGGGCATCGAGAAGCTCATACCGCGCCAGAGCGACCTGCCGCTGTTTATCCGCCTGCTCTCACGTAGCGCGCTTGGACTTGACATCACCCAGTACACATCCCATTATCACGGCCCGCGCCCCGGTCAGGAGATGCATCTCGTCATCGTCGACAACGGCCGCTCCGACCGGCTCGCCTCGCCCCACTGGCAGGTGTTGAAGTGTATGCGTTGCGGCGCGTGCATGAACACATGCCCCGTCTTTCGCCGCACCTCCGGACTCAGCTACGACGCCCCCTACATGGGTCCCATCGGCATAGTCCTTGAGCCGAGCTACGACCTACACCGTTATGCCCGGCTCCCCTACTCATGCACCCACTGCGGTTCATGCGGCGACGTATGCCCCGCAAAGGTGCCCATCCCCGACCTCGTGTTCTACTGGCGCGAGGTCATAGTCAACGCCCGTCAGGACGAGCCGGCCCACCGCGCCGAGGAGACCGCCATGGAGCTGGTGCTCCGCAACGCCACCACATTCCATCATGCCGAGCGGCTCGGCCTGTGGGCCCTCCGCAACCTCCCCTCCCCCCTCCTCGACTCCCGCATCAACCCCTGGGCCACCCACCACGCCAACCCTATGCCACCGGCCGAGACATTCACCCAATACTACACCAAGAAAAAGAAAGAAGATAAAACCCCTTAGAGCTATAATCCCTATTAGCCTTATTGGCCCTATTGGCCCTATTAGCCCTATTAGCCCTATTAGCCCTATTAGCCCTATTAGCCCTATCCCCCCCTCAAAAAAAGAAAGCCAATGTCATCAAAATCCGAGATATTATCCCGCATCCGCCAATCCCACCCCACCCCGGTTCCCCTCCCCGACGTCCCCATGTACGACATCGCGGGAGACCCGGTAAACAACTTCATCGAGAAACTCGAGAGCTTCGACGGCAAGGCACTCCAGTTCCCCGACCGCGACAGCGCCCTCCGCTGGCTCGACGCCAACATCGACCGCAAGGGCAAAGTCGTATTCTCGTCACTCCCCGATTGGCAAGGCAACCTGCCGTTGTCGCAAGTCGCCGACCCCCACGCCGCCCATGTCATCGACACGTGCGTCGCCCAAGGACTGATGGGAGTAGGCGAGATGGGCTCCGTGTGGGTCACCGACGAGAGTCTCGGCAAAGGGGCATGTGCCCTCATGGCAACCGACCTCTACCTGCTGCTCCACCGCGACACCATCCTCCCGGGAATGCATCAGGCCTACGCCGCCCTCGACCTCCGCGCCTGCCCTTACGGCTCATTCTTCACCGGCCCGTCAGCCACCGCCGACATCGAGGCCGTCCGCGTCACAGGCGCACAAGGCCCCGTCACCCTCACAGTCCTCCTCCACCAATAACCCCAATCAGCCCTAAGCCCCATCAGCCCTATTAGCCCTATCTGGCCTATTAGCCCTATTAGCCCTATTCCCCCCTATCAGCCCTATCCCCCTACTCCCCCACCTTAAAGACCTTAAGCCCCTTAACCGACCTTAACTAACCTTAAAGCCTTTACCCCTCCCTATGTTATTTATTTTTAACAATAAGAGAGGCGGCATTTACCCACAAAACATTAGCAATTCCCGACGCAAACACCTACCTTTGCCCCAATCAAACACTTACACTTATTTAATCCAATCAAAAACTATCAAATGAAAACCAAAAAGATTCTTCTGCTATGCTTCATGGCTCTATTCATCGGCATTACAGCAACAGCCTGTGGAGACGATGACGACAATGACTCCGACATCGACAAAAGCGCCCTCACCGGGCGGTGGGAATGCACCTCGTGCGACGTCACCGACATAAAGAGCGTCGGCGGTATGCAGCTCCCCGATTTTATCACCGACATGATAACCGATCAGATTGAGGACGACATGGTCGGCTCGGTACAGGAGATATCCTCCGATGCCAAAGTTGAGGGAAATATCCTCATAATGCCCGGTTCAGGCATAAAATGGACCATCCTCACACTCACCGACGACTACATGAAGATACGCTACGACACATCCTCAACCGCAAGCGGCTACGGCATCGACATGACAGTTGAAGCCGAGTTCAAGAAACTCTGACACAGGCACAAAAAACTGCATCAAGATTGCACCTCCCCCCAAGTTAAGTCGAAGACTTTACATTCCGTTAACCCCACACTAAGCAAAAAGCGAGGAAAATCGTCAGATTTCCTCGCTTTTTGCTTAGTGTGGGGTCTCAAGCCCTACATACATGTGTTTCCTCGGAGAGGATATACTCCTTACACCCGACACCCACCTGCCCCACCGTACACCCCCGGACAACAGAGCCGGCGTCAATCGTCAATCGACAGAATCTTGGTGAACGACCCAAGCAAATTAAATTTCAGTTCCACTCCGTCCGACAGCGTAACCTCATATCCCGACGATTTCTTCTTGATTTTCACAATCTTCTGATCCGAGAAATTCTTGTTCACATAATTTCGTATGGGCTTCATCACCAACCCCTCGGGCACCTCGCGGGTCTTGCAGTCGACCGACGTCCACTTTCCCTTGTTGCTGAACTCTATCTTCGTGCCATTCACAAGCTTGACATCATAGTCAGTCTTTTTAAGCAAGTGCCGGTCCACCTTTATCATCCCGACTTTAGCCTTCGGAAAATACTTGTCAAGCATCTCCTGCGCCTCCTGAGGCAGATTGCTCCGGTCAAGCGTATACTTGTCGGCCCTCGCCGCCCCGGCGAAAACAAACGCCATCAGCAGCACCACCAAAATCTTCTTCATAACATCTGATTTTTAGTTAAACACAATATAATAATGCTCCATCCCCCCAATAAGTTCCTCCATCCCACACAAAAAACCCAAATCCCCCTATCTTCCCTACAAGGCCTATTCGACCTATTGGCCTTATCCCCCTCAACAACCTTAAAGACCTTACTCCTCCTTAAAAACCTTAAAGCTCAAGAAAGCGACACCACCGTCCCGCCATCCTCCCCCTGCGTGCTATCTTTGCCGCTTGATGACACCCTTACGCCACACCACTGCCCACTCCCGTCCCGTAGTCCTCCCCAACTACGCCTACGGCTTCGCGGCATGGCATGAGCGCGTCACAGGCCGCCCGCTAACCCCGCCCCACCGCGACATAATCGCCCGCTTGGAGCGGCAACGACACGCCGCCACAGGCTCCGGCCATTTAAGCCCGCGCCACCTCCCGATAGACGCCCCCATCGGAATGCGCGTCATCATCGAGGACCCGTCCCCCGCCACAAGCGGCATCGCCGACCTCCTCGCCCTCTACATCCAGTGGCTCGCCACCCGCATCCTCCCCCACCGTCATCCCCTCATCTGCGACATCACCGCCGCCGCAGCCCGTCGCCGCCTCCACCCCGCCGCGCCCCTTAAAAACTTTAAGGACCTTAAATCCCTTAAAGACATTAACATTCCATCGCCATCCCCCCGGGTGACCCTCTGCTCCTCCCGCCGCCCCGACCTCCTGCGCGGGCAGTCCTGCGACATCGCCCTGATGCTCAACTGCCACGCCTACCCACGCAAAGGCCCATTCGCCTCCCGGGGACACGACTTCTACCTCTATGGCGTCGACAACTTCAACGACCTCCTCCGCACCCTCCTCCCAATGCTCCCGCCCCATCCCGAGAGCATCCTCATCATCCACGGACGCCCCAACCGCCGCGTCACCGGCTTCCAGTCCCTCCGCCTGAAAGCCCGCCTCGCCCAATCCCTATACACCCTCCTCACCCCCGCCTCCCGTCAACCCATCTTCCCTGCCCCAATAATTAAAAGGCTTATTAGCCCTATTGGCCCTATTAGCCCTATCCCCCTCAAAAGCCTTAAATCCCTTAACCCCCTTAAAGACCTTAAAGCCTTTACCCTCCTTCCCCCCGCCCCCCTCACCGCCAAAGTGGCATAAGCGGCAGCTGCCCCCGCCGCCAAAAGCGAAATCGGCAGCAAGAGCACCTTGAAATACTTCCCATAGTGACACAACGACAATGAGGGTGTGTCAAAATTGCACTGTGGCCAAAGATAAGTCGAAGACTTTATATTCCGTTAACCCCACACTAAGCAAAAAGCGAGGCAATCTGACGATTTGCCTCGCTTTTGCGTTGTGTGGGGTCTCAAACCCTACACACCTGCGTTTCCTCGGAGAGGATAGATTCCTTGCATACAATTTTGATACACCCTCGTCTTATATTTTGAGACACATGGATGGCCGGGAGGACGCCTTTCACCTGAAAGCGGTGTAGATGGTACACGTCCCGAGAGTCATCGGACGGTATTTGGCGGCGGAAAATCCGGCCTCACGCATCAGCGCGAGCATGTCACGCCCCTGGGGGACGGCGGCGATGCTCTCGGGCAGGTAGCTGTAGGCCCGCACATCCTTGGAGACCATGCGCCCCACGGCGGGGATGACATGGCGGGTGTATAGCCGGTAGAACGGGCGCACAAGCGGCGACGTAGGGGTGGAAAGCTCGATTACACAAAGCATACCTCCGGGACGGAGCACGCGGTGCATCTCGCGATAGCCGTCGAGCAGCCGCTCAAAGTTGCGCACACCGTAGGCCACGGTCACGCAGTCAAACTCCCCGTCGGCAAACGGCAATGCAAGACAGTCAGCCTGCCGCAGGGTCACCCGCCCGTCGAGCGCGGCGTCAGCGACCTTGCGCCGCCCTATTGCAATCATCTCCTCCGAGAGGTCTATGCCCGTGACCGACGCCGACGGGATGGCGCGGGCAAGCGTTATGGCGAGGTCGCCCGTGCCTGTCGCCACGTCGAGGATACGCCCGACAGCGCCATGCCGGCGAATCATCGACACGGCCCGGCGACGCCACAGCCTGTCGATGCCGAGAGTCATGGCACGGTTCATGAAGTCGTAGGCCGGGGCGATGGAATCAAACATCTCCCTGACCTGCTCGGTCTTGCCGCGACGGTCGTCGTAGGGGTTTACTTTCTCGGCTTTTATCTCCATTTTGATTAAGTAAGCTGATTTATAGCGCGTTGCGAAACTGCCAATCCATAATCACATGTAGGGTCGCGACCTGTCGCGACCGCGTGGATGTGAAATCCGCAGGTATTGTGGTGAGTCTCCGACCCACACGCCATGCCGGCAGTCGCGACAGGTCGCGACCCTACGTGCGGGGAGGGAAGGTCGATTGTGTTGTTTCCCTTACGCGTTGAGTCGGTCGAGGCAGTCGAGGACGTTCCGTGCGATGCGGTCGGTGAGGTCGGCTTCGTCGGCCTTGACAAAACGCTCGCCGGTGATGTGCTCGTAAAGCTCGATGTAACGCTGCGACACGCTCTCGCAGAACTCGGGCGTCATCTCGGGCACCGTCTGTCCGGGCTTGCCCATGAAGTCGTGCTCGATGAGCCACTGGCGCACAAACTCCTTGGAGAGCTGACGCTGAGGCTCGCCATTCTCAAAACGCTCCTCGTAGCCGTCGGCATAGAAATAGCGTGACGAGTCGGGGGTGTGTATCTCGTCGATAAGGTAGACCTTGCCGTCACGCTTGCCAAACTCATACTTGGTGTCGACAAGTATCAGGCCCTTGGAGGCGGCCATCATCGTGCCGCGCTCAAAGAGGGCGCGGGTGTAGCGTTCCATCGTCTCATAGTCCTCCTTGGAGACGATGCCCTGCGCGATAATCTCCTCGCGCGATATATTCTCGTCATGTCCGGCGTCAGCCTTGGTCGTGGGGGTGATGATAGGCTCGGGGAAACGCTCGTTCTCGCGCATACCCTCGGGGAGCTTCACGCCACATATCTCGCGGCAACCAGCCTTGTAGTCGCGCCATGCGCTGCCGGTAAGGTAGCCGCGTATAATCATCTCCACCTTGAATCCCTCGCACTTCAGCCCCACGGTCACCATCGGGTCGGGAGTCGCGAGCTTCCAGTTGGGAACGATGTCGGCGGTGGCATCGAGGAATTTTGCGGCAATCTGGTTGAGCACCTGCCCCTTATAGGGTATACCCTCGGGGAGGATGACGTCAAACGCCGATATACGGTCGGTGGCGACCATCACCATGATATTGTCGTTAATGTCGTACACGTCACGCACCTTGCCGTGATAAACGCTTGTCTGACCGGGAAAATTGAAGTCGGTCTTCACCAATGTCGTAGCCATAATAGTCTGTGATTTTTAACTGACCGCGAAAGTACCAATTTTTTCCGAGAATCACAATAGTATAGTAGGGTCGCGACCTGTCGCGACCGCACGGATGGCGCGTTGACAATCGGCAGGCTCGCGGTCGCGACCCTACTGCTTCTCCTCCTCCGCCTCGGAGGGGCGTTCCTTGTCCCAACGCTCGTAGGCCTCGACGATGCGCTGCACCAGGGCGTGGCGCACGATGTCCTTCTTGCCGAACTCGACCTTGCCGATGCCGGGCACGTCGCGCAGCACGCGCAGGGCCTGTATGAGACCCGATGTCACCGAGCGCGGGAGGTCTATCTGGGTGACATCGCCGGTGATTATCATCTTGGCGTTCATGCCCAGGCGCGTAAGGAACATCTTTATCTGATGGGTGGTGGTGTTCTGCGCCTCGTCGAGCACTATCACGGCGTCATTGAGCGTGCGTCCGCGCATGAACGCGAGCGGGGCTATCTGTATGACGTTGGTCTCCATATACTCCTTGAGCTTGACGGCTGGTATCATATCCTCCAGGGCGTCGTAGAGCGGCTGCAGGTAAGGGTCAATCTTGTCCTTCATGTCGCCCGGCAGGAAACCGAGCTTCTCGCCGGCCTCTACCGCAGGGCGCGAAAGGATAATCTTGCGCACCTCGCGATTTTTGAGCGCACGCACGGCAAGGGCTATCGCCACGTAGGTCTTGCCTGTCCCGGCAGGGCCGAGGGCAAATGTGAGGTCGTTTTTCCGGAACGTCTCCACGAGGAGCTGCTGGTTGGGCGTGCGCCCCGAGATGGGCTTGCCGTTGACGCCGTAGATTATAACGTCGTCGCTTTTCAGCTCCTTGGGGGTCTGCCCCTTGACGATATCGAGAATCACCTCCTCGGTCAGGCGGTTGTACTTGACGCAGTACTCCTCCAGCTCCTTTATTTTCTTCTCAAACTCGGACGTCTCGCGGTCATCGCCTATCACCTTTATCACCGACCCCCGCGCGGCCATGCGCAGCTTGGGAAACAGGTTGCGTATCAAGTGCATGTTGCAGTTGTTGACGCCGTAGAAGCTCACCGGATCCACGTTGTCGATGATAATAATGCGTTCAATCATTGGCAAAAAAAGATTTTGATACAAAATTAACAAAAATATAGGGTGCAATGTTAACTGCCGGCGATTTTTTGTCGGAGAGGGGGAGGATGGCCTTTATAGGAGGCTCTGCAACATCCTCCTTTATAGCAGTGTAGGGAGAGCCTTGAGTGGCTCTCCCTACACCTGATGGGGTATTCTGCCGGGGAGATTACTTAACTTCCCATGTCTCGCCGGCGAGAATCATGTCGCGCAGGGTGTCAAAACCCTTCTTGGCGCGCACGGTCTCTACCTGGGCGTCGACCTCCTCGTTATATACGGGACCTGCGACATCGCGGATTACACCGATGGCAAGGGGCAGGTCGTGACCGTCCATCATGGCGAGCTGCTGGTGGAGGAAGTTGCTCTGGCAGTGGGCGTCGTGCACGAGCACGTCGTCCATCGTATAGCCGTCCTTGCCTATTTCCACGGCCTTCAGCAGGAAGCCGTCGCGCACGAGGCCCTTCTCGTTATCCTTGCCAAAGAGCATCTTCTCGCCGTGGCGCAGGTGGATTGTGCGCTCGGCGCGATACTCGCGGTCGGTGATATGGTTGTGGATGCCGTTGTTGAATATGACGCAGTTCTGGAGCATCTCGACCACTGAGGTGCCCTTGTGGCGGGCGGCGGCCACGAGCACCTCCTGCGAGGTCTGCAGCTCGACGTCGATACTGCGGGCAAAGAAGTTGCCGCGTGCGCCAAACACCAGTTCGGCGGGGATAAACGGATCCTCGGTCGTGCCGTAGGGGGATGACTTGGAAACAAACCCACGGTCGGATGTCGGCGAGTACTGCCCCTTTGTAAGGCCGTAAATCTTGTTGTTGAGCAACATCAGGTTGATGTCGATGTTGCGGCGCACGGCATGGATGAAATGGTTGCCACCGATGGCGAGACCGTCGCCGTCGCCCGAAATCTGCCATACGGTCATGGCCGGATTGGCGACCTTGAAGCCGGTGGCGATGGCTGCGGCACGTCCGTGGATGGTGTGGAAGCCATAGGTGTTCATATAGTAGGGGAGACGCGAGCTGCACCCGATGCCGGAGATGACGGCGGTCATGTGGGGAGCCACGCCTACGGTAGCCATCGCCTTGTGGAGCACGTTGAGGATGGCGTGGTCGCCACAGCCGGCACACCAGCGCACGGGCTGGTCGCTCTTGAAGTCGGACGCCTTGTATGTTGTATCGATTATCTCTTCCATGATTTAGAGCATTTTATTGGTTACACCTTCGATTACTTCGCTGACGAGGAACGGCTGTCCCTGCACCTTGTTGACGCGCTCTATCTTCACGTCGGGGAACTTGGACTGGAGGAAGTCGGCAAACTGTCCCGTGTTAAGCTCGGCGACAATCACGCGCTTGTAGCGGCGCAGGACGTCGCCCGTGTTGGCGGGCAGCGGGTTGATGTAGCGGAAGTGGGCGAATGCCAGCTTGCGGCCGCTCTTGTTGATCTCCTCGGCGGCAGTCATCAGATGGCCGTAAGTGCCGCCCCAGCCTACAAGCAGGGTGTCGGCATCGACATCACACTGCACCTCAAGCGCGGGGATGTCGAGGGCGATGCGCTCCACTTTCTCCTTGCGCAGGTAGACCATCTTCTCGTGGTTTACGGGGTCGGTCGAGATGGCTCCTGTCACGGCATCCTTCTCAAGACCGCCGAGACGGTGCTGCAAGCCGGGAGTGCCGGGGATAGCCCAATAGCGCACCTTGGTCTCCTCGTCGCGCTGATAGGGCTTCCATGTGTCTTTGAGGCTGTCGGGGACAACACGCGGGTGTATCTCGGGATACTCGTCGGCGTCGGGCACGCGCCATGCCGACGAGCCGTTGCCTATAAACGCGTCGCTCAACAGGATGACGGGGGTCATGTGCTCGATGGCGATGCGTGAGGCCTCAAATGCCATGGTGAAGCAGTCGGTGGGCGACGCAGGGGCCACGACGGCCACGGGCGACTCGCCGTTGCGGCCATAGAGGGCCTGCATAAGGTCGGTCTGCTCGGTCTTGGTGGGAAGACCCGTCGAGGGGCCTCCGCGCTGCACGTCGACAATGACGAGCGGCAACTCGGCCATGACAGCCAGGCCGATACCCTCGCTCTTGAGGGCGAGACCGGGGCCCGAGGTGGAGGTGACGGCAAGGTCGCCGGCAAAGGATGCGCCGATGGCCGAGCACACGCCGGCTATCTCGTCCTCCATCTGCAGCGCCTTCACGCCGAGGTCCTTGCGCTTGGCAAGCTCATGCAGGATGTCGGTGGCGGGGGTGATGGGATAGCTGCCGAGGAAAAGGGGACGTCCCGCCTTCTCGGCCGCCATGATGAAACCCCACGCCGTGGCGGTGTTGCCGTTGATGTCGGTGTAGTGGCCCGGACGCGGGTCTTCGGTCTCGATGCGGTAGGTCGACACCGAGGCATGTATGTTTGCGCCGTAGTTGAAGCCGGCGTCGAGCACCTTTGAATTGGCCTCGTAGATAGCAGGCTTCTTGGCAAACTTTATCTTCAAGTGATGGAGCGCGCTCTGGAGCGGGCGGTCAAAGAGCCAGCACACAAGGCCGAGGGCAAATATGTTGCGGCACTTCAGCACGCTCTTGTTGTCGAGTCCCGACTCGGCCAGCGCGGCCTTGGTCATCGAGGTGACTGGTACCTCGAGTATCTGGGCGTCAGTGATTCCGAGTTCCTTGAACGGCTCGCCTGTGGCAAAAAGGGCCTTCTTGAGGTCGGCTTCCTTGAAAGAGTCGATATCGACGATTATCACTCCACCGGGCTTCAGGAACTTTACGTTCTGCTTCAATGCGGCAGGATTCATCGCGACAAGGACGTCGCACTTGTCACCGGGGGTGTACACACCCGTGCCGACACTCACCTGAAATCCCGACACGCCGCTGAGCGACCCCTGCGGGGCGCGGATTTCGGCGGGATAGTCAGGGAATGTGCTCACCTGATTGCCCACACCGGCCGATACGTTGGTGAAGATGTTGCCTGCAAGCTGCATGCCATCTCCCGAGTCGCCCGAAAAACGGACCACCACCTTGTCAAGGACTCTGACGTTGGTTTTCTCTAACATAACTACTACGTATTATTTTGCACGTTAAAAACTGTACCTTATTCATTCACAAAGGAAACCTCGACGGCTTCCCGGCCCATACTACCGAGGGCACGCGGCAAAGGTAGCAATTATTTTAGAGACTGCAACCGTAGGAGGCAATAATCTTTCACACACCCTTAGAGCGTGCTCTTAAAACGCAAAGGATGCACGGCCGCGTGGCCGTCGGCGTGGCCGTCGGCGTGGCCGTCGTGCCATACACGCGTGCCGTTGACATAGGTGGAGCGCACACGATAGCCGAGCGACAGTCCCGCGAGGGGCGTCCAGCCGCAGCGGCTCACTACATCGGAGTCCGAGACGGCGTAAGGCTCGCAGGGGGCGACAACGGCAAGGTCGGCGTAATATCCGGGGCGGATGAATCCTCGGCGGTCGATGCCGAACAGCGTGGCCGGAGCGTGGCACATGCGCTCCACCACAGTCTCGGCGGTGGACATCCCCCCGGCGGCGAGGGTGAGCATCACGGGGAGCGAGAACTGCACCATCGGCATCCCGGAGGTGGCCGTGAGAGCCGTCCCCTGCTTCTCGGCCAGAAGATGGGGCGCGTGGTCGGTAGCCACCACATCTATGCGGCCGTCGGCCACCGCCTCGCGCAGGGCGTCGCGGTCGGCCGCTGTCTTGATGGCGGGATTGCACTTTATGCGGCCTCCCAATGAAGCATAGTCACCGTCGGAAAACAGCAGATAGTGGGGACAGGTCTCGGCAGTGATACGCTTGGAGGATACAGGCCCGGGAGCAAAAAAGCGCAGCTCGTCGGCGGTAGATATATGCATCACATGGAGCCGCGACCCGTATTCGCGGGCAAGCGCCACGGCAGTCGCCGTAGACTCATAGCAGGCCCGCCCGTCGCGTATCTCGGAATGCACGCTGACCGGCAACTCCTCCCCGCGCTCGGCGACAATGCGCTCACGGTTGGCGCGTATCACGGCCTCACTCTCGGCATGGACGGCAATCACAGCCTTAATCTCAGAAAAAAGCCGCCTCAAAGCCGCCTCATCGTTGACAAGCATATTGCCGGTCGACGACCCGAGAAACAGTTTCACACCCGGCACACGGGTATAGTCACACTCAAGGAGAGTGTCGATATTATCGTTGGTCGCGCCGATAAAGAAAGCATAATTGGCGACCGAACATTCGGCAGCCCGGCGGTATTTGGCCTCAAGAGCGTCGAGAGTGACTGTCAGGGGCTTGGTGTTGGGCATATCTATAAACGATGTGACACCGCCGGCGACAGCCGCAAGGCTCTCGGTGGCGATATCGGCCTTATAGGTCAGCCCCGGGTCGCGGAAATGCACATGCTCATCGATGACACCGGGTATCAGCATCGCACCGCCGGCATCCTCAACCATGTCGCATCCGTCAGCCACCCCGTCTGGCACACTGCCCTCCCCGACCTCGGCTATAAACTCGCCATCGACCACCAGATAGCCCTCAAATCGCTTCTCCTCGTTAATGATAACGGCATTATGTATAAGAGTGCGTCCCATCGGTCACTTCTTGCTATAATCGGGATACTTCTTGCCTATGCTGCCGAGCTTCAGGCGTATGACGCCAAAGACCGCCTCGCTGAATATGCCGCCGCTCATCTTGCTCGTGCCGAGCACGCGGTTGACAAACACGATGGGCACCTCGGCTATCCTGAAGCCGTACTTGAACGCCGTAAACTTCATCTCTATCTGGAAAGCATACCCCTTGAAGCGGATATTGTCGAGCGGCAACGCCTCAAGAACGCGGCGCGTGTAGCAGACAAAACCCGCCGTGGTGTCGCGTATCGGCATCCCCGTGACAATCCTCACGTAGGCCGAGGCGTAATACGACATCAGCACGCGGCTCATCGGCCAGTTGACGACATTCACCCCCGTGACATAACGCGACCCGACCGCCATGTCGGCCCCATCCTCGGCACATGCCTTGTAGAGACGCATCAGATCCTCGGGGTTATGCGAAAAGTCGGCATCCATCTCGAAGATATAGTCATACCCGTTGGCAATCGACCATTTGAACCCCTCGATATAGGCAGTGCCAAGGCCGAGCTTGCCGGCGCGCTCTATCATGTGCACGCGCCCGGGATGAGCATCCATCTTGCCGCGCACGATTGAGGCTGTGCCGTCGGGGGAATTGTCGTCGATTATCAGCACGTCAAACCTATGGGGCAGCGCAAGCACGGCCTCTATGATAGCGGCGACATTCTCTTTCTCGTTGTAGGTGGGGATAATCACCACCCCGTCACTATGGGTTGCTTCCTGTATAGATGTCATTTTCGGTAGATTATTTGTTAATAACAATCTCGCCCGCAAATTTACTATGTTAAATCCACATTGAGGCACAGACCATGCATAATTATTTTTTTGGAAAAAGAAATTTTTCATTACATTTGCATCATCTAACATTGTGCAACACATAGGAACACACATTGCAGCCCATTATCAACACAGACTTAAACTTAAACCAAATTATTAAAATCAAAATCAAGATGAAAATTCTCAACTATCTCTCGATTGCCGCATGTACGGCAATGCTCGCACTCGGCACAGCCGCATGTAGCAGTGACGACCCCGAAAACGGTCCTGACGGCGGCATAGATGGCGGTGGCGACGGTTCCATCACCAAGGAACTCACTCCCGAGGAGAGCAAGGCCCACCTTGAAGAGTCGGCCAAGAATGTGCTCAACAAATTCAACCCCAACGACCAGAAACCGCTCATCGACCTGCTCGACAATTTCGGCGAGAAATACGGAGACCTCGACATGCCCGATGACTTCCCGTTTGCCGACGACGATGACGATCTGGCTTTCACCAAGTGGGCATCCAATCTCAGCAAGTCGCTCAAGGGCGGCAACATGCTCAGCCTCTCGCGCTCAGGCACGGAATTTTACGCCCTGAAGGATTTCGCGGGAGAGTTTGAGCCGGGAACCTACAGCTGGGTCAAGAAGGCCGATTCCAACGACGTCGTGTTCCGCTTCACCGACAACGGACAGGCATGTGAGCTGCGCGTCACCGGCACAGGGACAGAGTGGAGCGAGTCGTTCAACTCCGACGGGACAAAGTATCAGTTCTCCATACCACAGACATTGACCGTCACCCTCACCAAGGGGAGCGACAAGCTGGTTGACACCACAATCAAGAGCGCATACAGCGCGTCGGCCCACACCGTGTCGCTCGACATCAACTCCACGCTGATGAACCTCAATATCGCCTCACAGCTCAACGGCACTGACGACAAGGTGACCGAGCATATGGAACTGAACGTGTCGGGCGAGCGTATCATCACCACCAACGCCACGATGAACGGCCGCAACCTCTGCAACCGTGGTATGCTCGAAGACCTCTTCGACGACATCACCGGGGAAAAGGCCGACCGCTTCTTCACCGACGGATATGCCGAGGTCAACATCAACGGCGACGTGCAGGTGAAAGCCAACCTCTCGCAGATTTCAAAGTTTGTTGACGCTCTCGACTATGACGAGGACAGCGCTTATAACAACACGGCAAAATCAGGTGCGGAGAATGCGGCCAAGATCCTGACCGAGATTCTTCCCGCCAGCATGTACTACACCAACAGCTCGACAGTGCAGGCAACCCTCGCATGGGAGGCATATGTGAACGAGTCATGGGTAAACAGCTGGAACAACGAGACCCATGAGTGGTGGAGCGCACGCCCGGTCATCAAGTTTGCCGACGGCACGGCATATGCCTTTGACGGCTACTTCGGCAACGGCAAGTTTGCCTCGGTTGAAGACCTCTTTGAATCGATACTCGACAAATACGAGGATATTTGGGACTAATCGCCCACATAAGGAGACCTGTAAAAATAATGGGAACACCGTGGATTGCGGTGTTTCCATTATTTTCTATAGCCTCACCGTTACAGGCCGCCGAGCCGGCAGACTCAACGTCAAGGCATCTCGGCGAGGTGGAGGTGACGGCGCGTGCCGCCGCGCCGCGCATCGACGAGCGCGGGGCAATCGTCATCGGCGCTGGAGCGATAAGGGAAGGAATGCGGGCCATGGGTGAGCCTGACGCCATACGATACCTCAGGATGATGCCGGGTGTCACCTCGGGCGGAGACTATGCCTCGGGAATGTCGGTCGAGGGTAGCGACTACTCGCAGACACTCTACCGTCTCGGCGGCGCACCCGTGTTTTTCCCCTACCACTTCGGCGGCATATTCTCCACATTCAATACTCCCCACTTCAGCAAGGTATCACTCGAAAAGGGCATCCACGACAGCAGTTTCCCCAACCGCCTCGGAGGTCTGGTGGCGTTTGACACCCCGACGGCGGCGGCCGATGAGTTGTCGGGATGCGCCAATGTAGGTATGCTGGCGTCAAGCGCGACAGTGCGTGTCCCCATTGTCGGGGGGCTGAGCGCGACACTGTCGGGGCGCGTGTCATATATCGACGCCATCTACCGCAGGATGCTGCGCACCGACGACACCGACACGCGCTACAATCTCTATGACCTCAACCTCACCGTCAACTACACCCCCTCCCGTCACGACAGGGTGACGCTCAACTGCTTCTACAACAACGACCACCTGCGGTTTGACGACTCAAACTACTCGCTCGACACGCGTATGCGGTGGCACAACCTTATCGGGTCGGTCGCGTGGTCGCATACAGGGCGCATCAACCAAAGCCACACGCTCTACTACTCGGAGATGGGCAACCGTCTGTCGCTCATCATGCCGCAGTTTACGGTCAGGGTTCCCTCGTCAATCCGTCAGGGAGCGGTGCACGGTGAGATGGCGACAGAGATTGGACACCGCTTCACGCCTCTTAAATGGGGCTATGCCTGCGAGGTGTCATCCATCACTCCCCAGTCGGCGGAGGTGACGGGATACGGCAATGGCACGGCACCGCTCGCCGAGGAGCGCACGGCCATCGAGAGCCGCCTCTTTGCCGAGACCGGCTACCGGCTCAATCAGGAATTGACCATCAGCACCGGGGTCAAAGCCACGTGGTGGGCCAACCACGGCTACCACCATGCCACAGTCGATCCGCAGCTCACCGCCACATGGCATCACGGACCGGGGACGCTCGCCGTCAATGCCTCCATACTCCATCAGTATCTCCATCAGGTCGGATTTTCCGACATCGGCATGGCGTCAAACTTCTGGATTGGCGCGACCGCCGCAATCCCTCCTCAACGTTCCATTGGCACAAGCGCATCCTACACCTACCGCCTGCACGACGACATGGCCGACGTGACAGTCGACGCCTACTACCGCCGCGTGAGCCACCAGCCGGAATATGACGGATTTATCCTCTCGCTGCTCGACAGCGACTATGACGCGGCACGCTACATATCGAGCGGCGACGGCTACAACACGGGCTTCGGCATCATGGCACGCAAAAACGCCGGGAGCCTGACGGGCTGGGTGAGCTACGCCTACGGCATAGGCCGGCGGCGGTTTGCCGACGACCCTACCCGCTATGTCACCTCGGCCAACGAGACACGCCACTCGCTGACGGCGACCGCCAACTATCGCTTCAACCGCCACTGGGACTGCTCGGCGACATTCGCCTACTCATCGGGACGGCCTGTCACCCCCGTGACCGCGCTCTATTTTATCGGCGAGAATCTCATCACCGTGCGGGGAGAGCGCAACTCGTCGCGGCTGCCCGCCTACCACCGCCTCGACCTCGGCGGCAGCTACCGCTTCACCACGGGCACGCGCCACAGGCTCGCCCACTGCGTGAGCCTGTCGGTGATAAACGCCTACGGACACCGCAATGTCGAGATTTCCAGTTTTGTATTCGACGCCAAGACAGGACTTTACCGGCAGAAAAACGTGGCGTCGCTCTACCGTTTTCTCCCATCGATAAGCTACTCAATCGACTTCTGACATGAGACACGTCATCCACATAATAGCCGTCATCATCTGCTCACTGGCAGTATGCTCCTGCACCGACGAACCGCCCGCCGCCGAGCCGCGCCTCGTGGTGGAGGGATGGATTGACTCCGACGGCTACCCGGTCGTGATACTGACCTCCACCGCCATCCCGTCGCAGGATGGCGGCGACCTGATGGACAACATGATACGCTGGGGCAAGGTGTCAATCTCCGACGGTACGGAGACCGTTATACTCACGGGAGGTCCCGACAGCCAATATTTCCCGCCCTACACCTACCGTACCTACCGTATGCAGGGGCGCGTCGGCAAGACCTACACCATCGAGGCCGAGTATGCCGGCATGAAGTGCCACGCGTCGTCAACGCTGCTCCCCCCGCCCGCCATCGACAGCATCACCCTCCACCCCATAGAGGACAACCCGCCATTCTATGCCGCCACGCTCTACATGACCTCCACGGGCGAGGGGTGCTACCGCCTATTCACCCGCGTGCTCAACAGCGAGACACGCCACTATCCGGCATTGATGGGCACATTCCGCACAGGCGCGGCAGGTGAGCGCGTCAGCATCCCCGTGTTCCGGGGCAAGCACGCCACCGACACGGTGAAATTCGCCCCACAGTTTCTCCCCGGCGAGGTGGTGGACGTGATGGTGTGCCACATCGACCCCGCCGCCTACGACTTCTGGACCGACTACGACAACACCGTCACATTCGGCGGAGGCATGTTCTCCGGCACCCCCGACGGCCTCCGCTCCAACATCACCGGCGGCTACGGCCTCTGGAGCGCCCGCGGCGTCACCCGCCGCACCCTCCGCGTCCCCCCAGCGCCGTGACTTAATGGCGGCTGCCTCCTATGAGACGACTGCCGTCCCACACCTCAAATGTGTACCAGTTGGAACCGCTCATGCGCCGGTTGAAGCGCACACGGAATGTACCCATCCCCTCATCGAGACAGGGGGAGACATTACGTGTCTCGTACACATTGCCCGTAGACTCCTCTATGACTTTAATCCGCAAGGATTTGCTACCCGATTCCGAGGCAAAATAATCGCACGTGTACTCGCTGTTTCCAAATGAGAACGAACCGCCCGTGATGACGACGTCGGCTGCACGCTTTACCTTGTCGGCCACTTTCTGCGCATCCTCCCGTAATCGCTTCTCCTTATCCAACTCCGAATTGAGCATCACCGTCTCGTTGTGGAGAGCCGCCATAATATCCCGCTGTTCCACTATGGTGTCATTGGCCGCCGACAATTTCTCTTCAGTCGCCCGCAGGTCGCGCTCGGTCGAATTTAGGGAATCATACAGGAAATAAAGGCCTCCGCAGCAGCACAGCAGCACGACAAACAACGCCACGACCTTGCGGTATTGGTTCTTTTGCTTTTCAAGCGAAGATATGCGGCGGTTAAGCCGGCTTATCTCACTACTCTTGGTAGCTATCTCATCACGCAACCCATCTATGATCCTATATGTCTGATTTTTCCTTATTCCGTGATTGTCGCCGATAACCACACTTTTATTGACTTCGGAAAGTTCCAGTATAGCCTCATCCGACGCTGTCGATTCAAGATAAGCGACCTTGTTGTCGCCACTGTACTTGGTCGGCAGACCCTCAAAGCCAAACCGCTCATCCACCTCGTCCAACCCTGTGGCTATGAGACCCTTGATACAGTCGTAAGACTTGACGTCATTGCAAAACTCCGATACCTTAAACCGTATCTCGCCCGATGGTGAATATTCAAGGAACCGTCCACCCTCTATGACATCGCTCTCCAGGACGCCACCCATAAACTCAAAGAGCCGCTTGGGATAGCGCGACCGCACGGAATTGAAAATCAGACACAACCCGACATAGTGCCCCTCGCCGACAGCCTCAATGAAAATATAGTGCACAAGCTCCATATGCCGATAAATGACGGCACGCGAGCCTGCGATATCCTCACAAAACGACGTCAGCACATCCGAAAGGTAATCCTGAGGAAACTGGCTGTATTCCCCCTCGGGATTTCCGAAAATGTAGAAATTGAAATTCACTGCCGCTCAAATTCTATCACGCCATCCGCCTCGTTGAACACGTGCCGTGGCAACTGTTGTATCACGTTTTGGCCGATAAGGAGGGGTGCTGCGGTATTTTGAGACACCAGAGCACTCACATTATGAACAGTGAGGTATTGGTTATCGCGACCCTGTATATAAATCTCCTTGATATTAAACACGAGCGATTCGGTCCTTGACCCGTCAGCAATCCTTGTTACAGCCGAGCCTTGGTAATCGTCAAGCTCAATCTTACCCTCTTTAGCCAGCTTCTCCAGTTCAAGTGCCGAGATGCATGTCATCGAGGCTCCCGTGTCCCACCACATATTAAATGGCACGCCATTCATGGAGACCTGTACTTGGGCAAGATTTCCATCAGTACGCTGGAACGGAACTATAACCCTATTGGCACTCAAAGAGACCTGTGCGGTAGAATCCTCCGCATCATCCCAGATTGCGACCCTCTTTGAGGGCTGCTGTCCTCCTACGCAGGAGGAGATTGCCGCCGACACCACCAGTGCGCTGACGGCAAAAGTCAAAATCCTTTTCATTCAAAATATTGTGATAAGTTGTTGTATCGGTCCTTTAGCGAATCAATATAATGTTTTTGTGTCTGAGACAAAGTTGACTGATCCATCTGGTCCAATTTATCGAATAGGTCAATGATTGTATCTACATCATCCTGTATAACCTGTTGTATCATTTCGTTCAAGTCGATTTTATCATTCCTGAGAACTATACTTTTAACATCAGCAATATTTTTATCGGTCTTGTTCAGATAATCTACAATTTCAGAGACCATACATGCAACATTATAGTGCTTCTCTATAGAAAGCGGAACTTTTCGTTCCCTTATATTCTCAATCTCGAAGATACTTTCATCATCTTTTAGCAACGGCAACGGCCAAATAGTGCAATTGACGGCACTTTTTTCATATGATGAAGACAAAGAATCTATTTGGTAATCAAGAATTTTTACAAGCCTTATAAAATCTGACACTTGCGATTCAAGACTATCAATTTTCACACTATCCATCTCAATCGACTGCAAAACTTTACCCCGGGAAAGTATGGCATCCCTGAGGTTCCGCTCATCTTTAATTTCTGCACTATGAACCGATAGGCCAATCAATGTCGCGACTAAAAGACAGAATAGGGATATTTCTTGCCTATTTCTATTTCTTTTTCTTTTCCGCAGCCCTAAAGCCTTTGCGCTTCTTGGCTCCCTTACCTTTATTTGCATTTTTGTTCTCATTATCTTTTTTGCTTTTATTTTTAGATTTGTCTACTTTCGCCGATTCCCTATTATTGGAGGGAATTTCACTTTTAGGCTGCATATCCTGGATATAGGATAAGCGAGTGTTCCATGCCTCCTGACTCTCGAGAGGAAGTCGTTCTATTATTCCACGTGCCCGCATCCGCTCCTCAGGAGTTATTTCAGCCTTTGAGCACACTTCACATAACCATTGATAATCTTTGGCCAGTTGGTTAATGTCTTTAATGTCAAAGCCCAATTCAGTCAACACGGAATAATGAATAGTCGTAAACTCCATGCACTTCTCCTCTATACTTTCGGTTGGTGCCTGTTCAAATATCCTATTGATAGATGCATCTATTTCCCTTTTTACCAAAGGATAGCCTTTGTCTTCGGCTTGTGTCTCCTTAATATAGGACATGGCTTCCGAAAATTGACCCTTGGCAAGCATTGTTTCCAATTTTCCCATATCGAATACTATCTCAACGACTTCAACATTGGTATTTGGATACGACATCTCACGACTTTGTGACGAGTCAGATGAACTACACGATTTAATCACTGCCCAAATACTGATAATTATAATAACCGATATTATAGACGTGCCTAAATATAGGGGACTAAATATATTTTCCCATACAGACCCATTACCTCTCCCATCATTTAAGCAATCATCGCAGACATCCGGTTGCATCGTAAATGCCGTCTTTGGTTTGCTCTCATAGCACCTATGACACTCCTTATTGTATGCACTATTGCCTCTTACTGATCCTGACTGGTCATGCGTTGTCTTAATACTATCATTCTTTTGCCCATACGCAGAAATCTTCGGCGCCCTTAGTTTTCTATTTAAGGCGACAATGTTGTCGTAGAGCTTGACATATTTATCACAAAGATTACGGCACTGCTCCCGCTCATCACCGTCTCCGGTCGCTTTTATGGCTTTTCTTAAGAGAGTGAGCGTGCCGGTGCAGTCGGCCTCGGCAGCCGACAACTGCGACAAGTACGCGGGAGAGGGATTGACCGCCACGGTCAGCAAGCTCTGATTGTAGCGGTTGAGCCTGTCTTCAAGCCCGGCAAAATTGATCTCCTCCCGCTCCTCCTCGGGTGCAAAGTCAGGGGAGACGGCAACCCATTGCGACCGCTTGAAGTCTGCGACTATCCTGTCAGGAGCGGTGTCTATATTACAGCATATGATACGGTCAATATTTCCCCATGAATAGCTCCTGTCATAGGGCAGCGTGACAACACCCGATGCCTTGGTGAAGATATTGGGGAGATTGCCTTTAAGCCACTCAATATCATTCTCGGCATCCTTGAAAGTATCAATCCTGTACTGAAGTTTGCCGTCATCAAGCACACGGAATACACTACTCCGCTCGACCAATTTGCCAAACAGGTAATCAAACCACTCAAACAGCTCCTTCAGGTCGGAGCTATATTCACCCCCATCCGACACAATCGACATTCCAAAAAACGCATTGGGCCTTTTGGTGTTCTCAACCAGGCCGTAACAGAGGAAGCTGTAGATTGTCGTCCCGTCATCGCGGCGGTTGACCATCAGCCGCCGTCCATGACGGGATGATATGTAGAAAGCCTTGAAATAATAATCAAGAGCTGCATCGCCCTCGTAGAAATTAAAACCGTGGGGCGACCCGTATACGTAAGTCGTCATCATACCGCCCGTCATCTTATGGCTTTCCACAATTCCATGCAATACCAGTCGTCCTCCAGCGTCCACACCTCGCGCCCGTTGGCGGTCGAGTTGAAGATGCCCGCCGAGAAACAGACAGCCTTAAAGTTATATTGCCCGTAAAGCAGCTTTATAAGCCCCTTGTTCTGATAGCGGTTGAAAATGCCCGGATACTGTTGGTTGATGTTGGCGAAGAAAGTGGAGATAATAGGCTTGCCGCTGCTGTTGTACTGGCTGGCGCGATGCTTGTCGGCCTTGTTGAACAGGAAGACCACCTTGTCGTTGGGGGAGATGAGATTCTGCATACTGCATATCTTCTGGGCATAGAGATTGCGCTCGCCCTGACTCTCACCCCATCCTTGCTCGACGAAAAACACCCACACCTTTCGGTTGGGGGCTGTGCGTATGGCATTTATATATGTTGGGAAACCCAAGTCGGGAGAGCCGTCAAAGTAATGCTCACCGGGAGCCTCAAGAATCTGGCACACGGGATGCCCGGCGCGATCAAGAACCTTGACGAGCATAAAGCTGATTATGTCCGTTCCACCGGGAGTGTATTGGTCGTAGACCATCTCCTTGAGATTGGCGCACATCTTGGTATAGTGCCTGTCGGTCTTGGGCCGGAACACCTCCTCAGGCACGACAATATAGTCATGAGCCTCCAAGAAACGCACCATACGCATCAACGCGAGCGTCTTTCCCGATGCCGGGGAGCCAAAGAAAACGACTATCGGGGTCTGCGTATCGGGAATTGTCACGGTGATGGCGTTCACATCCCTCTGTTCCTCTTCGGTATAGGTCTCGTCCTCGACCTTGAATGTCTGTTGCGGTATATGGGCCACATTTGAGGTCATCTCACCGTCGGCCACCTTTATATCATCATCCACCAGATTATCAAACTTGTTTGCCATAATGTATCGTAGATTTAAGCGATTGCGTTATTGTTTTTCTTATTGAATGCGATGTTGAAGAATATGAATCCCGCGATATCGACGAGCAGGGCGATGAACACCCACCATATGAAGCCGTGGCCCGCAAACCGGTCGGTCGTAAGGAAGTCTTTCCACACGCCGGGAACATCGCGCAGCATCTGCGCCTCGGGAATTGCCCCGTCGCGGGTGTACAGCTCCTTATCACCATCCTTGAAGTTGATATACTGGGAATTGGCCTTTATATAAGCATACTCCTCACGAAGGTCATCGACTGCCCTATCGATTATATCGTTGTTTATCCCCTTCATGTTTGAGATATCCTTTAGCGCAATCCTATTGTTATCTAACAACCCTTGCAATTCCTTGGAATTCATCATGTTTCTAACCTCCTTGATTTCCCTGTCACAAGATGCCCTATACAATTTCAACTGCTCGTAAGCCTGAGATTGATAATAATTTACCGCTGCCAACCATTGTGTCCGCTTCCCACCCGTATTAGCCACACGTTGAAGTTTTACCGGATTATCTACGCCGGTAGACAGTGCACGGTCAAGCTCAACCAATACGGTTTCAAACCGGCTGCCGATACCTACCGCACTTGGATTGTCAATTTCAGCGAGCAACCGCATAATCAATGCATCTACAGCCTCATTTTTACTCTTATACTTTTGCTCGATTTTCTTTATCTCGACATTGTTGTCCTTCAGCCCCTGGAGATAGCCCTGGGTGCGGGTGAGGTCGGTCATTATGACGTTCCTTATCGAAGCCCGGTAGAGCAGCGTGTGGGTGTTGGTGGGCAGGCTCATGAACAGCCAAAATGCCATCAGGCCGATGAAAGCGAGCAGCAGTGCACCGGTGCGGCCGAAAAGTTTCCCGTAAAAATCCGATTGCTTATCCAATGCCTTGAGCAGGTTGCCAAAGCAGATGGAGGCGATGATAAAAAACACTACGGCTATCATCCATGCGCCGTAAATGGTGATTGACGGCTGCCACACGTAGAGCGATTCGGCAGTCCAGAAGCAACTGAACCCCGCAAGGCACAGGAAAGCGATGATAGCAATGATTTTAGTGATGTCAAGAGTCCTCATAGCGAGAGTCTTTAATTGGTTTACTTCCCTATAGACTCTCCGGATTCAGGCTTGCTTACATGATGGTACAAAAAAAGCGCGAGGGTCTGTATCTGTTGCCCGTTCCACGGTTCGAGGCCTTAGCATTGCCCATCAATGTAGAACGGGCAACGCGGAGCCTCACGCCGTATGATATGCGCCGACGGGACACCCCGCCTTGACACGTGTGTATATCATACCTGAAGCCGCCTACCATTGCCTCATCCTTGACATTGATTGTGAAGTTGCTAAGTTCCGAACCGTCAAGAACAAGCGTTGATAAACGCTTTTTAATCTAATATGTCAGCATCCCGCCCCGTTGCCCCATATCGGGACTCCGCGAGCGATATGCGTGGTAAAGGTCGGGATATTTTTCTACATAAGCAATACCCCGCCTGAATTTTTCCCAAAAATATATCTGTAGAGTTTTTGAATAACGGCAATTGGAAATGTCGCGTAAATTCCATCTTGTATATCCAATTTCGCATACAATGTGTGCGAAATTCTGAATACCACTCAACGCAGGCGGTCGAGCGTGCGGAGCTCCCACCATATCATGGCGGTGGTGACGGCGGTGGCGAGAAGGTCACTGGCGGGGAAGGAGAGCCACACGCCGTCGAGTCCGAGCCGGCCGGGGAGCAGCAACAGCAGGGGGATAAGGAACAGCACCTGACGCGTCAGGCTGAGGAAGATGGACTTGGCGGCCTTGCCGATGGACTGGAAGAATGTGGTGGAGATTATCTGGAACCCCACGACCCAGAACATCAGCAACGCGAGCGACAATCCGCGCACAGTGACGTCAATAAGGTTGGCATCGACGGTAAACGCCATCGCTATCCACCGGGGGAACATGAGACCGAATGCGCATCCCACGACAGTAAACGCCGAGGCGACAGACACGGCGAGCCAGAAGGTGCGCCTCATGCGGTCAAGCAGACCCGCACCGTAGTTGTAGCCGATGACGGGCTGCATTCCCTGACAGAGGCCAACCACGATTGTACATATCAGGGAGGTGTAGGTGGTGAATATCCCCGCCGCGCCCACGGCGGCATCGCCGCCGTAACGATAGAGGGTGGTGTTGATGATGGCGTTGATGGCGCTCGACGCGGCGTTGACTACCGCCGGGGCGGCGCCGATGCCGACAATGCCGATGACTATGTGCCAGCGCAGACGGTAGATGCCGCGCTTGAAACGCACCGTGCTGTCGGGCATGAAAAAATGCCACATCACGAATATCGCCGAGACGGTCATGGCGATGTCGGTGGCTATCGCGGCACCCTTTATCCCCCACCCCAATACAAAAATAAACATAGGGGCAAGCACGACGTTGACCCCCGCACCGATAAACATCGTCACCATGGCGCGCATCGGATAGCCGGAGGCACGCATGATGTTGTTGAAGCTGAACGATATGTTCATCATCAGCATCCCGGGCAGAATGTAGAGCATAAAGTCGCGGGCATATGGGAGCGTGGCGTGGCTCGCGCCAAATGCTATCAGTATGTCGTCGAGCCACACGGCAAAACAGGTGAGATAGACAGTGGCGTTGATGAGTATCAGCACAAGAGAGTTGCCGAGTACCTGCTCGGCACCGCGCAGGTCGCGCTGCCCGAGCATTATGGAGGTGCGCGACGCGCCGCCCGCGCCGATGAGCACGCCGAGCGCGGCGGCGACATTCATCACCGGAAAGGTGATGGCAAGCCCAGCGATGGCGTCGGCCCCGACCCCGCGCCCGATGAATATGCGATCGATAACATTGTACAGCGACATCACGAGCATACCCACGACGGCGGGCAGACTGTAGTCCCACAGCAGCCGTCCGACCGGCCGCGTGGCCAGTTGGTTTATGTTCCCGTTGACACTATGCTGGTTCATGGCAATGCAAATGTAGCGAATTTCCCCCACATCGGGAATTTTTAGACATAAGAATAACAGAACATAAATCTACGCAACACCCGACAGCGCGTCAGCCTTATGTCCCTATGTTCTTATGTCTAAGAAATTTGTGTCCATATGTCCAAAAATTCCCTATGTCTAAAACGGGATGCCGTAGCAGTTTTTTACCGTGTCCATCACAAATGTCGACTCGATGGAGTCGAGGTTGTCGAGCGTGCCGAGCACGTTGAGGATAAACTGCTGGTAATAGCGCATATCCGGCGCGTGAATCTTGAGCATGTAGTCAAACCGCCCCGAGATGTTATAGCATTCCGTCACCTCGGGTATCTCGCGGATGTGGGCCGTGAATGAGTTGGCGATGTCACGGTTCATGCGGCTCATCTTCACGTGGCAGAACACCACAAACCCACGGTTTAGCTTGTCGGCATCGAGCACGGCGACATAACGCTTTATATACCCCTCCCGCTCCAGACGCCGCAGACGCTCAAAGACGGGCGTCGTCGACAGGTGCACGCGGGCGGCAAGTTCCTTGTTGGTAAGCCGCGAGTTCTCCTGCATCGCGGCAAGTATCTGCATGTCTATACGGTCGAGTGTCTCCATAAGAAAATTTTTCTGTGCAACAGATGTTCAAGAGGACATCGCATCACATATATTCCACATAATATTGCAAATTTAGTTCTATTTTCTGAATTTTATATTTTTCTTGTGAGAATATTCCATCACCTCTAACTTTGCATCGTCAACCAAACGAAATATCAACAACAAAAAACAATACAGCTATGTCACAGAAAAAACTTCACTTCGAGACCCTACAGCTCCATGTAGGACAGGAACAGCCCGACCCCGCAACCGACGCCCGCGCCGTGCCCATCTATCAGACGACCTCATACGTATTCCGCAACTCGGCTCACGCCGCAGCACGGTTTGGCCTCGCCGACGCGGGCAACATCTACGGGCGACTCACCAACTCCACCCAAGGGGTGTTCGAGGACCGCGTGGCGGCACTCGAAGGGGGTGTCGCAGGGCTTGCCGTAGCATCGGGCGCGGCGGCAATCACCTATGCATTCCTCAACATCACCTCTACAGGCGACCATATCGTCGCGGCAAAGACAATCTACGGCGGCTCCTACAATCTGCTCGACCACACGCTGCCCGCCTACGGCGTCACCACCACCTTTGTTGACCCTGAAAATCTTGAAAACTTTGAGCGTGCGATACAGCCCAACACCAAGGCACTCTTTATCGAGACCCTCGGTAACCCCAACTCCAACATCATCGACATCGAGGCTGTCGCCGCGATAGCCCACCGCCACGGACTTCCGCTGATAGTCGACAACACATTCGGCACACCGTTTCTCATCCGCCCCATCGAGCACGGGGCCGACATCGTGGTCCACTCGGCGACCAAATTTATCGGCGGCCACGGCTCGTCGCTCGGCGGCGTCATCGTCGACTCGGGCAAGTTTGACTGGGCGGCATCCGACAAGTTCCCACAGCTCTCGGCACCCGACCCGTCATACCACGGCGTGCGGTTTGTCGATGCCGCCGGCCAGGCAGCCTATGTGACCCGCATCCGCGCCGTGCTGCTGCGCGACACCGGCGCCACCATCTCCCCATTCAATGCCTTTATCCTGCTACAGGGGCTTGAGACGCTGTCGCTGCGCGTGGAACGTCATGTCGAGAATGCCCTGCGCGTCGTGGAGTTCCTGCGCAATCATCCCAAGGTCGCCCGCGTCAACCATCCCTCCCTCCCCGACCACCCCGACCACGCTCTCTACACCCGCTACTTCCCCGACGGTGCAGGGTCGATATTCACCTTTGAGGTAAAGGGGGGCGAGAAAGAGGCTCACCGCTTCATCGACTCTCTGGAAATATTCTCGCTGCTCGCCAACGTGGCCGACGTGAAGTCGCTCGTCATCCACCCCGCCTCCACCACCCATTCCCAACTCACCGACGCCCAGAAAGCCGAGCAGGGCATCACCCCCGGCACCGTGCGCCTCTCCATAGGCACCGAGCATATCGACGACCTCATCGCCGACCTCGCCCAGGCCCTCGACAAAATCTGAGGAAACGAATCATCTCTTTAGCGTCCACACCACACGGGAACCGTATTTCAGCCGGGAAAACACGACTGCGAGACGGCTTCCCGTGGGCAATTTCATTTAACAGAATATTTTTACAAGACAAAATATTTTTTACTATTTTTGTATCTTCTGACAATCTGATAACATGGAGATAGCATCAATTCTCACCCTCGCTGAAATATACAACACGATACATCAGCACCTTGACATAGGCCATTATGGAAGACGACTCCTATTGAGCGGGCAATTGTGCCAAAATACATTCTTCCACCGTGAGGCACTGATAAAACAGATACTCGGCGACAGTCTGACGTCACGACCGCCAAAAACTCCATTCATCGACTTCTCTCAGGTCGTCGGATGCGGATACTATAAGGACGAGACCAAAAGATTTACCCTGAAAACAAAGTCAGGGGTCATCGAATATGAAACCCCATACAAAGAGATTATAGACTACGACAAAAATCCGTCATCAAAAATTGTCATCGACCCACAAGAGGGGGAGCCGGTATTCAGGCTGCCCCATCAGATACGCAAAGACTCCGAGGCCGCATGGGACGCATTTCTTAATGACAAGCCCGCGACAACTAATGACAAGGCCCTGCGCATGTCATCTCTATATAAAGACAGCGGGGAGGTATTCCATTGCCAATTGCAGGAGGCGTGCTATTTTGACCAAATAAGGACAAATCTTACGCTGGATTACCCCATCGTCAATTCGATACATGACGACTCAATACGCATCAGAGACCTGTCGCCCAATCAAAAGCTACCCGACCTAGGCTCCTCTATAATGGCCAATACTATAGGAGTTAGCGGCATATGGGTGACACGAAACAATTACAAGAAGTCATGGAACCGGAGTTTCTTTCTCAAGCCACGCAAAAATGGCACCGGGGTATTCAACAGCATGTTCGGGACTATAAGCGGTGTTGTGGAACCTCCCAGGCACGGTATATCATCAATCACCTCCATCGAGGATTATGTGGCAGCCGAGATGAGGCGCGAGCTCTACGAGGAATCAGGTATCCCATCGCTAATCAAATCGGGGCGGTTTAACGCCGACTCAATAAAAATAACGTTGCTTTCATTCACACGCGAACTGATACGCGGAGGCAAACCCCAATTTTTCTTTCTTATCGAGACCGATCATATAGGCGAATCGGATATGCGCCAGGCATTCCATCACTCCTATAACGGTATATCTGAATTTGATGATTCCCGTCTCAAACAACTGTCGACCCCGCTATTGTCTCCAGAGACTCAGGTCAACCTACTGTATGCGCTACAACATATACAGCACAAGAGACGACTCCCATACATCGACATCTGCGAATAAGGCTGTGAGTCCACAAAGGATATGGGACTGTCAGAGCACCAGCTCGGCGAGGAGGCGGGTGAACGTGGCGTCAAGGTCGGCGGTCTTGCCGGGATGGGGGCGCGATGTCTGGAGGGAGGCACTGCGCACCGCCGTGAGCCAACGGAAACGCTCGTGGGCATCAAGAGCGGCTATCTGACTGCGGCAGCCATCGTCATCGGCTGCGGCGCCCCCGGCGGCTATGCGTTCAAACGAGGCAAGTTGCCGGCGTAACAGCCCGCAATCCGTGTCAGGAAAAATGGCCTGTAAACGCAGCTCGTCAATATGAATCGCCACCCGCAGCCAGCGGCGACGCTTGCACATCATCAGCAGCCCGACGTTGACAAACTCCTCCCGCTCCACACGGGGCACATACCGTATCACGGCATACTCATACAAGTGATTTTCTGACTGATATTGCATGGTCGACAAATATTCGGGAGTTAGCCAATCGTTCTTTGAGGAATGTGGAGTAGACGCGCCGCTGCTCCCCGGCGGGGATGTCGGGCGCGGCGGCCTCAAGCCAGTCGTCGGGCACGGCGGCGACCACGGCGTCTATCACCTCGGTGGTAATGCGCGAGCGCATGTAGTCGTCGGCCTCAAGCAGGCGCGAGGCCCGAGGCAGCAGGGCATGGTCCTTGACATAGGGAAACGGCGACAAAGCAGCCCGCTCCCACCCCTGCCAGGAGTGGTGGAAATAGAGCGACGCCCCGTGGTCGATGAGCCACAGTTCACCTTGCCACAGAAGCATGTTGGTATTGCGCGGAGTGCGGTCGATGTTGGTCAGCAGAGCGTCAAGCCACACTATGCGCGAAGCCGTGACGGCATCCGTGGCATTGACCGCCACATCCCATGTCATAGCGCCCGACAGGTAGTGAAGCCCGAGATTCAGCCCACGGCTCGACTGGAGGAGGTCCTGTATCTCCTCGTCACCCTCGGTGCGCCCGAAGTCATCGTCAAGGTCGAGAAACACCTGCTCGGGCACACGCAACCCCGCCGCCCGCGCCAGCTCACCGCCGATCAGCTCGGCAATCAATGCCTTTGTTCCGTGACCCGCGCCACGGAACTTCACCACATACTTGAAGCCGTCGTCGGCCTCGGCAAGCGCGGGCAGCGACCCGCCCTCACGCAACGGCGTGATGTAGCGCGTGACGGCGGCTGTGCGCAATTCTATCTTTGACATAGTATAATGCTTTGGTGCAAATTTAGGTCATTCATCGACTATACAACAAAAAATGGCGGCAAAATAGCCGCATTTTCACTAATTTCGCGCAAAAATATCCCCTCCGATGATACGACCCGTAGAACAGCGCGACATCCCCGCGCTGACCGACATATATAACCACTACATCCTCCACACCACCGTCTCGTTTGAGACCGAAGCCATATCCGTGGCCGAGATGGCACGCCGCGTGGAGCAGATTTCAGCTTCCCACCCCTACATCGTCCACGAGACCGGCGGCACAGTCGACGGCTATTGCTACGCCCATCCCTGGAAAGAGCGTGCCGCCTACCGTGGCACACTCGAGACAACCGTCTACCTCGCCGACGGGTCGCAGCGTCGCGGCATAGGCCGCGCACTCATGAAGCGTCTTATCGCCGACTGTCGCGCCGCCGGCGCACGCGCCCTCATAGCCTGCGTCACCGGCGAAAACGACGCCAGCATAGCCCTCCACCGCCACCTCGGCTTCCGTCAGGTGGCCTGCTTCGAAAAAGTCGGCCTCAAATTTGGCCGTCTCCTCGACGTCCTCGACTTCGAACTGCTGCTGTAGCCACATGCCCTGTGCACCTGTCGTCCCCCCGTGCGCAAAACATTTTTTCCACGAAACCATTCACGATATTGGCAAAATCAAAGATTATCACTACCTTTGCGCCACAATAACGATGCGGCACAGGCCATTCACGACCCACGCCGCAGGAAAGATGGTCCGGTAGCTCAGCTGGATAGAGCATCTGCCTTCTAAGCAGACGGTCATGCGTTCGAGTCGCATCCGGATCACAAACTTCAAAACCATCTAAATAGCGGCAGTTTAGAGTCCTAACCTGCCGCTATTTGGTGTATCAAATCACATCATTGCTGCTATCTGTCTGTCTACCGCATTGCGGATAAAGGCATTTATTGATATTCCGGCCTGTTTTGCCAACATTGCAACCTTGCTATGTGATTCCGGGGAAATACGCACATTCAATGCCCCTGAATAGCTTTTGCGGGGTTCTATGCTTTCTGCCTCACAATGTGCAAGATAATCGTCCACTGCGCCATGGAAATCCTCCCGTAATTCTGCCACGGTCTCACCCTCATATGTAATCATGGTATCATGAGGCAGCGCCAACACTTTCCCAAAAAGGCAGTTATCCTCTTCACTGACCTCGATACTACCGATGTAGCCTTTATAATTCATCGTATTCATACCAACTTGTTGTTTTTTAGAAATTCCAATACCTGTTTCATGACATACGGCTTGATAAGCGCATCAGGATGGGGTTTATGTGCAGTATAAGCACTTTCCCCTTTCTTGAAAATCACCCGTGAACCACTTGTCCTGCCCTTGTTCCCAATCTCATATCCGAATATTGAAAACAATCGAACAAGTTCATTCCAAGTGAAATCACTTGGTTGCGTCATGAAACGCGCTATTAGTTTTTCTTTTGTTCCCATAAATTTATCTACGGCACAAAAGTAACTAAAATATAGTTACAAAACAACAGACAAACGCCTTTTGTTTTCTGAATCTGCATCGTGAGATACTCTTTGCTGAAATGAGATACTCTTTGCTGAAAAAAGTGTAACACATACGAATTCGAATTTCCAAACGAAATAACTTTGTGACAGAAATTTTTTATTATAGACAGATCACGAATAGAACTTATTGCAGTTGCCGCAGTAATCACTATTGGAATAGTCATACACAACTATTTATTTAAGGACAAAATAGATGCCCATACATCAAACAAACGGGCTCTCGTTGGTTTCTTCGTTTTTGTAATCCTGATTTTCGTCCAGTTAGTCCTTTTCAAATAGCACCACATCATGTAGAGTGCGTTGCTGAACTCAGTTATCGGCGAATATATGGACATTGTCCGCAATGTGCACGGCTAATAACATAACCTTATGCAAGTTGCGGACGTTATGAGCTGCGTCTTTACATCACGCCGCTCTTTGTGTATGTACCTTTAAGCAGAGCGGTTACGCACCACGTGGAGGCAACCCGGGGGCTATTCCTCGGGGAGGATGCGGAGGTGGCCGCCGGCGTTGACGCGGTAGCGGGCTGAGGTGCCGGTAGTGAGGTTGGTTACGCGGAACACGTAGTCCTCGATGTTGAGGCTGTTGCGGCTTGAGCCTTCGTAGGCGGCGGTTACTGCCTCCTCGACCGAGTGGTAGCCCGAGCCTTGGTATGCGTCAATCTTCTTTCCCTCGTCGTATAGGTCGACATGTATGTCATCTTGGGGGTGTACGCGATTTTGTGTCATCGGTGTGATGCAGAGTTTAGCGACCTGCGCCGGTCGTCCTTATGTATTTACACCCTATATAACAAATGGAGACGCGCAAAGGTTATCGGCTCACCTGCGGCGCAGCATGGTTGTGACGGCGACCAGCAGCCCCGCAATGCAGAGGGGCCACAGCCATCTCCGTGGAGAGGGGGCGGCAACCCCTTTGTCCTCATTCCCCCTTGCGACCATGCTGCGGGACGAGGTTGTCGAGATAGTGTCACGCCCGGCGACCGATACCGCCGACACTCGTTGGCGAGACAAATCCCGCCGCAGCGACACTCCCGTCATGAGCACACGCCTCCCCTCCCTGTCAGTCACCTCCACAGTGTCGGCAGAAAGTGTCATCCCCGACAGAATGGTGTCGGACACGACAGCCACAGCCCGCATCTCACGTACTGACTCAATCCTCATGCTGTCACAACCGGTGACCTCGACAGAGCGGCTGCTACGGCAAGAGACCGTGGACAGCAACACGGCGGCAAACGCCATAAATGGCACACTTCTCATAATTTCAAGAATTTAAGGTAATTGACAATTCCATCGACATGCAACCCGACGACCGCTCTGCGCCCCTCGTCGGAGAGGAGAAACGCCATGTCGTCGCGATTGTCCATAAAGAGATTTTCCGTAAGCACTGCGGGACATGCGCTCTTACGCAGGATATAGAACCCCGCCTCCATATCGGCATCGCCGTCGGAACAATCGGTACGCATACGGTGAGCCGGCAACCACTCCGTGGCGGCTTCATACAGGCAGGAGGCGAGGCTGTCGGCCGGGGTAGTGCCACGCGAGGTGTAGGCCGACCATCCGCGCGCGCCCATCCATGTCGCTCCGTCACCGGCCGCGTTGACATGTATCGAGACGAGCGCCACCTGCCGCCCCTCACGTCCTCTCCACACACCGTTGGCCCGTGTTACACGCTCCGACAGCGGCACATCCCGTGTCTCGGGGACAAGAAGCCGCCCGTCGACCCCGTGTAGCGCCAGTCCGCGCACGACTTCACGCGCTATCTCACGCGTGTACCGCCACTCAAGCAATCGTCCGTCGGGACTGCGCTTTCCCGCAGTCTCCTCCCCGTGCCCGTTGTCAACGAGCACTACAGGCCTCATGTCAGTCATTCTCTTCATAGCGTCGCGCATTATAATGGTAATCCACCCCGAGGATGGCGGCGGCAAAGGTCAGTGCCTCGCCAAATCCCACAAGCACCGAGTGATGTATCTCCCCGACAGGGGACACCACAAACCCCGCCACCAACAGCCCGCCCCCCGCGAGCATCACCGCCACGGCGGCGGCGAGCTGCACGCGGTGGGTCTGCGGGCGGCGTCTTTTCATAGTATCAGATGTGTCTTTCATGGTATTGGACATAAGAAATCTTTTTTCCGTTCTAAGGCAAAGTTAAGTCTATGCCAACACTCCTTCGCCACCATCCTGTCGCCGCTATGGCATAAAATGCCTGAAAGTTGGCACAAACCTCCTGTGAAGACTTATAGGACAACTTGTGATGCTTTATGACCTCAATCCCCTTGAAAACACTTGATATCTTTGTGACGTTAAATATCATATCACATGTCAACTATTTCAGGATATAAAAATGCGATTTGCCATATCGGTCATACTGATTCTGACACAGGTGGCGGCATATGCCGCCACCCAGTGGGACAACATCATGACCGCGCCTGTGACAACTATCCCGGTGACGTTTGCGTCGCCGGACTCAATACCGCCGCTCCCGCCGCTGCCCGACAGCCTCACGGCATCTCCCAGACGCAGCGGCAACGTAATACAGCGCATTGTGGCCTACTTTGACGGCTCCAACAAGGAGAAGAAAAACAAGGGGTTTGACTTCAGCATAATTGGCGGCCCCTACTACTCCTCCGAGACCAAAGTCGGTCTCGGTCTGGTAGCCGCAGGCCTCTACCACCACTCCCCCGCCGACTCGCTGCTTACTCCGTGCAATGTCTCTATCTACGGAAACGTATCCACCGCCGGATTCTATAAAATAGGTATCGGAGGCTACCATATCTTCCCCAACGACCGGTTTCGTCTCAACTACGACCTGTCTTTCGCCTCATCCCGCACAAAGTTCTGGGGCATCGGATATGAGGAAGCGATACACGACTCAAACGAGACAAAATATGTGGAACGCTCGGTGAAATTCACCGCCGAATTTATGGCCAAGATAGGCCAGAGCCTCTACCTCGGGCCGTCAGTCGAATATGTGTGGGTGCGAGCCAAGGACACCGAGCCGGTGGAGATATGGCAAGGCCTGCCGCTCCACACCTCAAGCTACGGCATCGGCGTGGCCATCAACTACGACACGCGCGACGTGCCGACCAACGCCCACCGGGGAGTCTTCGTGCGCATCGACCAACGCTGCTACCCGCGTTTCATGGGCAACAAATACGCATTCTCCTCCACCGAACTCACGGCGGCATGGTACAAGCGGGCATGGCGCGGCTCGGTGATAGCCTCGCAACTCCACGCGCTGCTCACCTACAACGACACCCCGTGGACAATGATGGCGACCGTAGGCGGCTCGCGCACCATGCGCGGCTACTATGAGGGACGCTACCGCGACAAGGGCGCCATAGACATCGTCGTGGAACTCCGGCAGCACATATGGCGGCGCAACAGCATCGTCGCATGGGTCGGAGCCGGGGCGGTCTTCGACAAGCCACAGAACGTGCGGTGGCGCACGATACTCCCCAACTTCGGCATCGGCTACCGTTGGGAGTTCAAGAAAGATGTAAACGTGAGGCTCGACTTCGGCGTCGGCCGTCACACAACAGGATTTGTATTCAGCATAAATGAAGCTTTTTAAGAACATATTATCATGGTTCAGGGATGAACGCCATCTCTTCTACCTGTTTCTCACGGTGTTGACGCTGCCCAACCTGCTGCTGTCAATCACCGAGCCTATGAGTGCGCCGGCACGCATAGCCAATGTGCTGTTCCCCGCCGGATGCTATTGGCTGTTGCTGTCGCTCATGCGCAACTGCGGCAAGATGGTGTGGCTGATGTTCCCCCTCACGTTCTTTGCCGCTTTCCAGATAGTGCTCCTCTACCTCTACGGACGCTCGGTGATAGCGGTCGACATGCTGCTCAACGTGGTCACCACCAATGCCGGCGAGGCCATGGAGCTGCTCGACAATCTCGCGCCCGTCATCGCGCTTGTGGTAGTGCTCTATGTCCCGCCGTTGATTATGGCGACATCCGCGATATTGCGTCGGGCGAAGTTGTCGCGGGAGTTCATCACGCGCAACCGCCACATCGGCGCAGCCACGCTCGGCGCAGGCTGCATAGCCCTCGCCACAGCCTATATCTCCACCCCCGGCTACACTGTAGCCGACGACCTCTACCCGGTCAACGTGGGCTATAACCTCCATCTTGCCATCGACCGCACAAAGCGCCTCGACCGATACGCCGAGACAAGCGCGGGATTCACCTATGGGGCCACGACAGCCGAGGCCGACACTGTGCCGCGCATCATCGTGCTCGTCATCGGCGAGACCTCCCGCGCCTGCAACTGGAGCCTCCTGGGCTACGGTCGTGACACCAACCCATACCTGAGCCATGCCGACGGACTTGCCGCCTTTGGCAATGCCCTCAGCCAGTCCAACACCACCCACAAGAGCGTGCCGATGCTGCTCTCCCCCATAACGGCCGAGGACTACGACGACATCTACGCCCACCGTGGCATAATAACAGCCTTCAAGGAAGCCGGCTATGCCACCACCTTCCTCTCGACGCAAGGGCGCAACGGCTCTTTCATCGACTTCTTCGGATGCGAGGCCGACAACCACCGGTTCCTGCGCGAGGAACTCGGCAGCGACTGCATCTCGGTAGTCGACAACGACCTGCTGCCGGCCGTCAAACGCGCCATCGACAACACCGGCGGCAAACGCCTCATCGTGCTCCACACCTACGGCTCCCACTTCGACTACACCGAGCGGTACGACGGACAGACACCCCATTTCACCCCCGACCGTCCCGTCAAGGCCGAGCCAAAGCACCGCGACAACCTCATCAACTCATACGACAACACCATACGCTACACCGACCAATTCCTCGCCAAGCTCATAATCATGCTCGAGGCCTGCGGGAACGAGGCGGCTATGGTCTATACCAGCGACCACGGGGAGGATATCTACGACGACGACCGGCAGCTGTTTCTCCATGCATCCCCGGTGCCCTCCTACTACCAGCTCCACGTGCCTTTCCTTGTGTGGATGTCCACGTCCTACCGCACGGCCCATCCCGCCTCGTGGGAGGCGACCTGCGGCAACACTCCGCGCACTGTGGCGTCAAGCGTGGCATTCTTCCACACTGCCCTCGACCTGGCCTGCATACAGTCTACGGCCCTCGACCGCTCAAAGTCTGTGGCCTCACACATCTACAAAGAGTCACCGTTGCTCTACCTCGATGACCACAACGAAGCCGTTCCGCTGCCCGACATGCTCGGACTACAGGACATGACGCGCCTTGCCGACCTGGGTATTGTCATAAGCGACCCGCAAATAGCACGACGTTAGCCGCCACAGGCCGCCGGCCTCCATCAATCATATTTTTACTTAATAACCCCATCGCAATGCCAACCTGCCGTGGCACGTGATTGTTATACCTGTGTAACATGATTGTCACATAACGTTTTGGCGTCATGCTGCAAGAGAAGGTATATCACCAACAACTATAGAGAGATGAAGGATATTTTTGCAAAAAACGGAAAGAGGAATATAGCGCTCCTCATTGCGGCGATAATATTCCCGTCAGCGGCATCCGCACACAACGATGCAGATTCCGACTCAATCATTGAAGTCATTGAGAGCGAGCATATGATAGAGGCAATCACCACCGATGGATTGCCCTCGGCGACCGACTCCTCTGTCTGCGGTACAGGATATTCACTCTGGACCGAGTCGGACGTGCTGCTCGACTCAATTGTAGACATCAGGAATCTCGGAGCCGGACTGCCAAAATTCAAACGGCGCATCGTAAGCCTCTATGACCTTCCCTATTCCCGCACATTGAGCAGCCCCGATTGGCCGCGCCTGTGGGAGAATACCGCGCTGTTGGTGGCCGGCGGCGTATCGGCCCTGTTCATCCTTGAGGCATTGCCCGACGATGCCACGGCATGGAACCGCAGCGAGCGTATGCAGATACCACTGTTCCAGCGGTGGTGGGACCATGTGAAACGCGGACCCGTATGGGACCACGATAAATGGGTATTCAATTACCTGCTCCACCCCTACGGAGGCGGCGCCTACTACATGGGGGCACGCTCGGCGGGATTCAACATGTACCAGTCGTTGTTCTACTGCTTCTGCATCTCGACATTCTTCTGGGAATACGGCATCGAGGCCTTCAATGAGGTGCCGTCGGTACAGGACCTCTTTGTCACCCCCATTATCGGTTCGGCGGTCGGCGAGGGCTTCTACCTGCTCAAACGACACATTGTGGCCCACGACTACCGTCTGCTCGGCACGCCGATACTGGGCAACTTCGTGGCATTCATCATCGACCCCCTCAACACCATCACCGGCCTTATATTCGGCGACCCCACGCGGCGTCACAAGATTATCTCGCAAGGCACCCCCGCACGTCAGCACGCCGAGGTTACATCGGGATTCACGATGATTCCCACAGTCAACGGCACTGCCTATGGATTTTCAGTCAAGGTAAGATTCTGACACGCCGCCGTCACATAGTTTACCATATGCCTCACGTCATACGGCGTCCCGCCACGCCTCGGCGCAGGGCTTGCCCGGTAATAGTGGAGCCGCTGTATATCCCATGTCGGAATCGACAGTTGCCGTGTCTCCCCGGCGGGTATGTCGCACTTGACATCAACCGTCACCGCGTGGAGCATCCTGCCCGTCAGGTCGTAATAGGCAAACGTGACATTCACCACGCCGAGGCGGCGGCCCGTATGATTGACGACAAAGAATGTCTCACGCGAGGCCCGCATAGGCTTGTCATATCCCACCACCGCCACCGAGTCGGCCACCTCCCGCAACGTGTCGTGCGCCGCCACCGCCATCTCCCGCCGCGGCCCCACTCCACGGCGCGTCGTCACAGTCCGTGCCTGCATCGGGGCACAGTCGGCAAGCAACGTCAACAACACAATCAAGACGGCGATAAATCTCAATGCAACCATATCGGCAACCTTAGGAAGTGAATATTTCAAAGATAACGCGGCTCGGAAATGGCGGAAACACCGTTTACCCCCACCCTCACACACCCGTCGAGCGACTCGTCGCGTGTGTCATACTCCCGTATACCTACCCTGAACAGGTAAGGGAAAAGGCGGCGCACGCTGACCGCAAGCCCTTTCTTGACCGGCATAAACGACAGGCGCGTGTCATTGTCGCCGAGCCTCACGGTGAAACGTCGCGGCGTCGTGAGCGTCGCTCCCTCAGTGACAGTGTATATCATGGCGTCATACACATTCTTCCTCGATGTCACCCCCATGTACCCCATCACCGTCCCGGGCACCATCGTCCGACGCGGCGACGACACGATAACCATCCTGTAGCGTGGCATTCTCTCTGCCCCGTCAACGGCATCGGCAAACCGCTCCACCGCCACCAAGGCATCCGATGCAGTGAACATCCACAGCCCCTCCAGCCGGTGCACCGGTCCGTGAAGCAGGTAATCCTCCACCCCCTCACGGGTGTATCCCGCCAACCTTACCGAGCGAGACGGCACATTCCCGAGGAAATCGTTATCCGACAACAGGTTCCGGCCCGTGGACAACACAGGCATAAAAATCAACAGGATAAGCAATATGGGATATTTCATGAGAGGAGAGATTTGGAGTAAGGGGTTATGACAGGCGTCTATCAGGCGGTAAACTTGTAGGCAAACCCGAAGCTGAGGATTTCCTTGAATTGCCATACCCTCCACTTGGAGTTCTCGACCGGCGCAGTGCTGGAGTCATACCTCAGGTGGAGATAGAGCTGCGTGGACAGGAAACGGTTGATGGAGAAGTTGAACGTGTTCTCCCAGTCCCCCTGCACATACTCATAGTCGGAAAACAGGAACAGGCGCGACGTGTAGGATATGTTGTAACGCAACTGCCACTTGAACTTAAGCTCCGCGCTCGAACCTATCTGGCTCACCGTCGTGTGTCCAGGCTCGATGCCATAGGCGGTCACGTCCATACCGGGACGCGTGCAGGTCTTCAGGTTGTAGCTCAACGGGGCTATGGACGCTCCAAACACCACCGTCTTCTTCTCGTTGGCATAGTCGTAGGTCATACCGAGGCCGAGGTTAAACTCGCCCGGCGACATGAATGCCGCCGTTATCTCGTGGCTGTTGGGCTTGTAATTGTTGAGAAACTGCGTCTTCAGTTGCGCGTTGACCGTGTAAAACCAACGCTTGTGGGCACGGTAGCCAAATTTGCTCGTGAACAGGAACAAGTCCTCGCTTATCGTGTAGTCGTGCACCTCGTCAGACGGGGCACTCGCCATAGCCAGCTTATACTGCACCGTGGTCTCGAACAGCAGGTTGGGATAGAACGCCTGGTTGAGCTTCACGCCATAATTGACCGAGGCTATCATGTTGATATTGTTGTTGCCGCCCTGATACCAGTTGGGCGATATATAGGCCTGGGAAAACTGCACCGACCCGTCAAAGGCGTGAATCCAGTTCTTGCGTGGTATGTCGACCGGCGCGCCGGCCGTCAGTGTCGACGGGTCGACTGCCTCCTCGGTGATGATAATGACCGACTCGGCAGGGTCGACCGTAGCCACATATTTCTTTGGAGGCTCGGGCAATAGGGTCACATTATAACGCACCCACTGCGGATTCTCGATCATATAACGCTGTCTCACCCCCTTGAGCCATGCGGCACGGCGATTCTCACGCACAATCCACGTCTCGTGCCCCTTTACAGGCTTCATGTTCCCTATAGTCGGATGAAGAGCAAAAGTGTCGATATACTCATACGTGTCAAACACCGCCGGGGCAAAAAAAGTCGGGGGCAACGGCTCATGCTCGACCGCCACAAGCTGATGGTCAAATATAGTGTCGCCATCCAGCCCGAGATAAGGCATACGCGTCTCCTGCTGCTGACGCGCCAAGGCATCCCGCATCAGGCTCTCCCACTCAATCCTCTGCCCCACGGCGCGAAGCGACGGAAGCATAAGAAACAGCAGTGGGAAGATAATGCTTGGACGTATGGCACTTGATATCCTCATCAGGTCGTAATAGCTGAAATGTGGTTGATTTATTCTGCAAAAATAGCAATTTTTTATAGGTCCGACAGCTTCTCCACAAAAAAATCCAAACATTCATCACCGCACAACAATCCGAAAAATTCATAAAACAGGACTCCATTCCGCAAATTAGCCTAAAATTCCCCTATATTTGTGACATCACATCCCTTTTACCTTAACCGATGAGACATACCATCCTGACAATACTGGCCATCATTATCACGTCACTGCCCCCACAGGGCGCCAATGCCGGCGACATATCCGAAATATTGTCCATGCTTGACACCTCGGTGGCCGAGAGCGACCGCTACGAGCAGGAAAAGATAAAGCGCATCGACTTCATCAAGGAGGAGCTGCAACGCGGTGACCTGACCCCCGAAAAGGAATACGACATCAACCTGAGGCTATACCGCGAATACGAATACTACATCAACGACTCGGCACTCAAATACATCGACCGCAACATTGATATCGCGACACAGACACTGCGTCCCGATTGGCTCGACCGCTCCAAGATATACAAGGCACGCTCGTTGTCCACCTCCGGACTGTTTGCCGAGGCCATCGACCTCATCTCGACCGTTGACAAGGCCAACCTTACCCCCGCGCTGCTGGCCGAGTATTACATCACAATCGAGAACACCTACACCTACCATAGCGAATACGCCCAGGATGCAAGCTACGCTCCACGCTATCTCGACAAGGCCACCGTCTACCGCGACTCGGCACTCGCCGTGATGGGTCCCGACTCTTATTCCTTCACCATATCGCAGGCACAGTCGTTCATCACCGACCACAAGTACCGTGACGCGCAGGAGCTGCTTGAGAAAGCCGCCGGCAGCGTCTCGACCGACTCGCGTGATTACGCGGTGTTGATGGGTGTCCTGGCATATGCCTACGAACTTGACCACAACGACGACAAGCGCATGGAGTGCCTTGCCCGCAGCGCGATGGCCGACATGAAAGGGGTTGTGAAAGAGAACATGTCGCTGCGGCAACTCGCCGAGATGCTCTATGCCCGCGACGACGTGGAACGCGCCAACCGCTACCTGAAAAAGAGCATCGCCGACGCCAACCTGTTCAACGCCCGTATGCGCAACACCCAGGCATCACGTATGCTGCCGCTCATCGACATGTCCTACCAGTCCGTACAGCAGCAACAAAGCGACCGCATGAAGCTCTTCCTGTTTATCATCAGCGTGCTGTCACTGTTTCTCGTCATCGCGATAGTCTTTATCGTCAGGCAGATGAAGCGCGTGTCGCGTGCCCATGAGAAATTGGTGCACGTCAACGCCGAGCTACAGTCGCTCAACGGTCGCCTCCACACATTGAACACCGAACTGGAGGAGGCCAATCTCCGGCAGCGCGAGGTCAACTCGTCGCTACGCGAGGCCAATGTCATCAAGGAGGAGTATATAGGCCGTTTCCTGCAACTTTGCTCCACATACATCTCGGAAATGGAATCCTACCGCAAGATGTTGAGCCGCAAGGCTGCCACAGGCCGTGCCGACGAGGTGTTCAAGGCCATAAAGTCGACTTCGTTCATCAACGACTCCCTCAAGGAGTTTTACCAGAACTTTGACGCATCGTTCCTCAACATCTTCCCCTCGTTTGTCGAGTCGTTCAACGCCCTCCTCCCCGAGGATGAGCGTGTCTATCCCAAGCAGGGCGAGAGGCTCAACACCGAGTTGCGCATATTTGCCCTCGTGCGCCTCGGCATCACCGACAGCTCCAAGATTGCCAGCTTCCTGCGCTGCTCCATCACCACCATCTACACCTACCGCTCCAAGCTAAAGAACCGCTCGCTCCATCGCGACGACTTCGAGAGCCAGATAATGAAAATAAGCACTTTTACGGCCTGAATACGGTTTGAAACAGTTTAGTTTTCCGAAACCTTAATTTAGACATATACTGCTATAGCTCAACCTTATACCTCTTGTAAATATTTAGATTATTTCTTGCTGCCAATAAATATATAGGAATTAAGTAAGATATTTGCATCCGATGGCGTCAACGACCGATGGCGCGATGACCTTAAAAACAAGATTCTTGCATTTACTTAAATCAATAAATACAGTGTACAAAAACCAATCCATCATGAATCAACCGACAACGAAGCCGTGTCTCATGAGACACCTGCTTTTCATTGCGGCACTCTTCATCGCCACAGCGGCCTCAGCCCAGACGTGGGAGGTGAAGGGTACGGTGACTGACGCCACAGGCGAGCCTCTCATCGGCGCAAGCGTCATAGTCAAGGGCACGTCCCAGGGAGTATCGACCGACATCGACGGCCAATACACACTCCAGGCCCGGCAAGACGCTACAATAGTATTTTCATATGTAGGGTACAACACCCGCGAGGTAAAGGTCGACAGCCGGCACAAAATCGACGTCACCCTCGACGAGAACAACCAGGTGCTCGACGAGGTGATCGTGGTCGGCTACGGCTCCCTGAGCAAGAAAGAGCTGTCAAGCTCCATCGTGCAGGTCGACAAGGACAAGTTCCAGCTCGGAGGCATGAACAACGCCATGGAGATGCTCTCGGGCCAGGTGGCGGGTCTCAATGTGTCGACCACCTCCCCGGCCGACCCCAACGGGTCCTCCGACCTGCAGGTACGTGGCGCGACATCCATCTCGGCCTCCAACGGCCCCCTCGTGGTGATTGACGGCGTAGCGGGAGGCGATATCCGCACACTCGCCCCGCAGGACATAGAGTCAATGACCGTCCTTAAGGACGCCGCCTCGGCGGCCATCTACGGCACACGCGGTGCCAACGGCGTCATCCTCGTGACCACCAAGAAAGGTCAGGGCGAGCCCGGAAAGCCCGTCATCACCTACGACAGCTACTTTGCCGTAAACCTCCACAAAGACCGTCCCGAGGTGCTCGACGCCGACGAGTGGCGCCGCTCCCGCCGTGGCAATGACTATGGGGCATCGACCGACTGGTATGACGAGCTGATGCGCGACTTCTCCTACGACACCAACCAATACCTCTCCATCGACGGCAACACCCCCAACGGCTACTACAGCGCCTCAATCAACTACAAGCGCGCCACAGGTCTCGACATCGTGAGCGCACGCGAGGAGTTTGGCGGCCGTGCGGCCGTACAGCAGCTCGTCCTCGACAAGCACCTGCAGCTGACAATGACCCTCAACGCCCGCAAGGTCAAGGAGGATTGGGGCAACTCGGGCATGTTTGACACTGCCCTCGGCATGAACCCCACGATGCCCATCTACAACGAGGACGGCTCATTCTACCAGCCCACATCGCCCACCGACGCCAAGAATCCCGTCTCGGAACTAAAGCTCAACACCAGCCAGGGCAACCGCACCTACATCCTCGGCACCGCCGACGCCAAATACAACATCTGGCACAACGACCGTCACACGGTCAACACCACCCTCTCCTATTCATTCCACTACAACGACCTCAAGAGCGACTACTACACCCCCTCCACTTCCGGCGAATCCTATTGGGGAGGCTACAAGGGGCGTGCCTCGATACACTACCAGAAGTGGTGGACCAACCGCCTCGAGTGGCTCGGCAACTACATGTTCTCTTACGGCGACCACGATGTGAAGGTGATGGCCGGATACACATTTGAGCGCACCAACTGGGAACAGATGTTTGAGGAAAACCGCGACTTCGCGTTTGACAATGCCCTGTGGCATGGCATCGGAGCCGGCTCATGGCTATCCGACGGCAAGGCCAACATGTATGCCGGCAAGTCGGAGTCAACGCTCATCGGATTCTTCGGGCGTGTCAACTACAACTGGCGCAACCTCGTGATGGCTTCGGCCTCGATACGCTACGAAGGCTCGACCAAGTTTGGCAAGGACCACAAGTGGGGCGCCTTCCCCTCGGTGTCAGTCGCATGGGAAATCGCCAACATGCCCTTCATGAAAGACCACTCCGACGTGGTGCAGAGCCTCAAGCCCCGATTCTCCTACGGTGTCACAGGCCGCAGCGACTTTGACGCATACAAGTCAATCGCCACCTACTCCTCCAACGGCAACTACCTCATCAACGGCTCGTGGGTGACAGGTTATGCCCCCTCGTCAAACGCCAACTCCAAGCTCGGATGGGAAAAGTCCACGAGCGCCAACTACGGCATTGACTTCATGCTCTGGAACCGCTTCTACGGGTCAATCGAGTACTTCGACCGCCGTTCCAAGGATCTGCTCTATAACTATACCGCCCCGCAGCCTCCGTTTGTCTACTCCGACATCCTTGTCAACGTAGGCACCACCCGCAACACCGGCGTCGAAATCTCGCTGACAGGCGACGTGTTCACATCCACCCCCGTCAAGTGGACCACCGGCATCAATTATGCCTACGGCATCACCAAGCTCACCAAGCTGTCCAACGACATCTACCAGGCATCCTATCTCGACCTCTACCAGAAGCCCGGCGTAGGCACGTCGGAATACTTCTTCCGCGTGCAGGAAGGCGGCAAGATAGGCCAGTTCTACGGCTACGAGTATGCCGGCACCGATGCCGACAAGAACATGCTCGTCTACAACGCCAAGGGGGAGAAGATACCCACGGCACAGGCCAACGCCGAGGACAAGCGGTATATCGGCAACGGCGCACCCGCCCACTTCCTGACATGGAACAACACCGTGCGCTGGCGTCAGTTTGACCTCAGCCTCATGTTCCAGGGAGCTTTCGGATTCAAGATTTTCAACATGCGCAAGTATGGCATGGGGCTCGCCGGCAGCGGCTCCGACAACGTGCTGCGCAGTGCCTATCTCGACGACAAGGACGTGAACACCGGAGGCGGCATCATCTCATCCTATTTCCTTGAAAACGGCGACTACTTCAAGCTCGAGAATGTCACCCTCAGTTACAACGTACCCTTCAAGAACCGCAAGGTGCTTGAGAGCCTGCGCGTCTATCTCGCCGCCAAGAATGTGTTCACCCTGACGAGCTACTCGGGCAATGACCCCTCGATAGTCCCCTCGACAGGCATCACCCCCGGCGTGGACGTGTCGAGCGCCTACCCCTCGGCCGCCCAGCTCACTCTCGGCGTGACATTCCGATTCAAATAAATCCCCGATACAACCACAAAACCACACCATAGACAACAGTTATGAAAAAGTCAATATACAACTGCCTGATAGCCGTCGCCGCAGGAGTGGCCGGATATGCTGCCACGGCATGTACCGACCTCGATGAGAAGGTCTTTGACCGCATCGACGCCTCGGTCTACTATCAGGACGAGAGCAGCGTGCAGGGAGCTGTCGCCGCAATATACTCGACCGCCACACGCAGCTTCCTCGAATATTTCTGGTACCTCAACGAGCTGAGCGCCGACCAAGTCACATGGCGCACATGGAACGGCGGCGCATGGGGATGGGACGAGGGAGAGAAATTTGTCCTCTCATCCCACTCATGGAACTCCGAGTCCAAAATCATACGCCAGGCATGGGAGGGCGCATGGACCACAATCGGGCTGTGCAACACCCTCATCACCGATCTTGAGGCCCTCGACCCCGCAACCCTGCGCATGACCGCGCAGAGCAAGGAGATGTATATCGCCGAGGTGCGCACACTGCGCGCATGGGCCTACTACAACAACTTCGAGCTGTGGGGAGGCGCATTGCCGCTCAACACCACCGTGAGCCTCGACATCCCCGGCTCGGCCGACACCAACTTTGACGCCGGATGCCGCAAGATATACGACTTCATCATGACCGAGCTTGACGAGAGCCGTCCCGCGCTGATGAAGGAGGACGGGTCGGGCAATTCGCGCACCCGCATGAACCAGGGGATGAACCGCATGCTCAAGATGCGCCTGCTGCTCAACGCCGAGGTGTTCATCAAGGAAGCACACTATGCCGAATGTGCCACCCTCTGCGAAGAGATACTCCGTGGCGACTACGGCTCCTACTCTATATCTTCCGACTGGCGCGACATATTCTCCAACGGCAACCTCACCTGCCCCGAGGTGGTATTTGCCTTCGCACAGCAGGAGGGCCTGCTCGACAACAACAACCGCAACACCCCGTTCCTCCCCTATAACTACGACGAGTTTATCGGCCAGACATTCTCGATGTCCGGATGGAACTGCTTCTGCCTCGTGCCCTCAAAGGACAATTCGGGCAACGTTCTCTCCTCAGGGGGCACCGACTCGCCACGCAGTTTCCTGTTTGACTACGGCGACAGGCTCGGGGCCGTGTGGGACCGCTTCAGCGACAGCGACGTGCGCAAGCAGTGCTACCGCTATGACGAGGCCGAGGGCAAGCCTGTGGGCATGTTCCTCATCGGCCCGATGACCAACTACACCGACGGCTCGCCGGTCCTTGCCGACGCCGACCGCGACGGCCAGCAGATAGTCTATGTCGACCAGGTGGGCACGTTCCAGAATCTCGGCCGACAGCTTGAGACCGTCATGTCACCCCGATGGGGCGAGACCACATCGGGACTGCGCCTCATCAAGTACGCCATGCTTCCCGAGGCCACGGGCCTGAGCTATCTCAATATACCCGAGGTGGAGTTCCGTCTCGCCGAGGTGAAATACACTCTCGCCGAGTGCCGCCTGCGTGCCGGCGACTCCGGAGCCGCCAAGACTCTTGTCAACGACGTGCGCTCACGCTACTTTGACGATGCATCCGAGGTCGAGATTCCCGGACCGGGATTCCGGTCCTTCGACCTTGACTGGATGCTCAGCGAGTGGGGCAAGGAGTTCCTCAACGAGGGACGCCGACGCCGCACCGACCTGCGCCGCTTCGACAAGTTCACCCAGGGCCAGTGGTGGTTCTTTGGCCGCGCCACCGAGCCGGGCTACAACCTCCCAGCCAAGCGCGACCGCAAGTACGAGTGGTTCCCGCTGCCGCAGTCGGCCCTGATGGTCAACCCCGGTCTCGTGCAAAATCCCAATTATTAATCATCCCTTTTGTATAGATTACGATGAAAAAGAGATTTCAATATATGCTGCTGCTCATGTTGCCGATGCTGGCCCTGCTGTGCAGCTGCGAGAAAGAGGAGATAATCTTTGACAGCGAGCTGCCGCAGTTTGAGCTGCGCCCCGGCAAGATACTCCTTGAGGTGATAGTCCCATCGACCACCTCGACAAGCGACAACATCTATATCGCCGGCCCGTTCAACGGCGGAGAGACCGAGGCGGTCAAGGACCTGCGCTGGCGTCTTGAGAAAGCGTCGGGCTACGACTACAAGTATGGCATCTACCTCGACCCCGCCACATTCGCCGAGGGGAAGACCCTCGCCGACGGATACTGGTTTGTCTCCAAAAACCAGGGCGTGGAGCGCACCGTCAAGAACACCGAGTCAATCCACTACGGGAATCCCGCGCCCGGCACGCGCACCAACATCACCGTGCCACGCTGGAAAGCCTACTTTGACAACCCCGAGGAGATAACCCACGACGGCCACGTCATCTACGTGCTCGACAACTCCACGCTCGGCGACCTCTACATGTACGCATGGGGCGACGCGGAAGCCTTCGGCGCATGGCCCGGCATCAAGGAAACCGGCACTATAGCCATCGACAACGTGACCTACCGCTACTTTGACACCGGCGAGGCCAACGCGGGACTTAACCTCAACCTCATCTTCAACAACAACGCCGGCACACAGCTTGCCGACTTCAACGCGACGCTCGACCGCGACTACTTCCTTGAAATCACCGACAGCGGCGTGAGCGAAATCTCCGGCGGCTCGGTGGAGCATGACGGATACGCCATCTTCATCGAGAACCTCACAGGCTGGGAAGAAGTGGCGATGTATGTCTATGAGAACGACGCACCCGCACAGTTTGGCGCATGGCCCGGCTCTGTCCCCATGGGCGAGGAGACCATCAACGGCGTGAAGTACCTCTACTTTGACCTCGGCGCCGCCAACGAGGGCCACACCCAGACATTCATCTTCAACAACAACGGCAACAACTCGCAGGCCGACGGGCCCACCCTCACGCTCGACCGCAATTTCTACTACAGCATCGGCTCCGACAAGAAGTGGGTCGAGATTGAAGACCCGTCGACCTACAACGGCGGCTCATACGTCGAGCCTGATCCCCTCCCCGAGGGCAAGCCCTACAATCTCTATGTCGAGGACAAGACCGGATGGGACGCGCTCTATGTATATTGCTGGGGCGATACCGAGCTGTTCGGCGGATGGCCCGGCGCGGCATCGGCCGACACCAAGACCATCAACGGCGTCACCTACCGTGTGATTCCCTTCACCGGTGCCGGCGAGAGCGTCAACCTCATTTTTAACGACAACAACGGCACCCAGTTTGACGGCCCGGCAGTCACGGCCGACCGTGACTACTACCTCTCCATCACCGCCACCGGATGCACCGAGGTCGACCCGGGTCCCTTGGCGAGCACCTACCGCATCTATGCCGACGACCAGACGGGCTGGAGCGCCATATACATGTATGCATGGGGCGACGTGAACGACTTCTTCGGCGGCTGGCCCGGCTCTGCGCCCACAGGCACTGAGACTATCGGCGGCAAGGAGTGGAAGTATTGGGAATTTGAGGCCAACGGAGAGGGCGAGAGCCTGATTTTCAACAACGGTGACGGCGCACAGCTCGCCGACTTCGGCGCGAAGCTCGACCGCGATTACTACCTCACCCTTACCACAAGCGGCTGCACCGAAACCGCATCCCCTAAATCCATCAAAAAACGTAGCAAAACCACAAGACGATGAAACTGAGCATTAAATCAATACTGACGGCCACCTTCGCGGGCATTCTCCTTGCAGGATGCTCCGACGACGACAAGATGCCTGTCAACCCCGAGATACCTGTCGCCACCTCCCCCGCAAGCGACATGGTGATATATGAGGCCAACCCGCGCCTGTATGCCAACGACGACTGCCTTGCCGCGCTGACGGCACGCCTCGACGACATCAAGGCTCTCGGCACTACCGTACTGTGGGTGATGCCCGTCAACACCCCCGGCGAAAAGGATGCCGTCGGCTCCCCCTACTGTGTACGCGACTTCAAGGGTGTCAACCCCAAGTACGGCACGATGGCCGACTTCAAGGCTCTCGTCGACGCGGCCCACGCAAAGGGGATGCGCGTGATTCTCGACTGGATTGCCAACCACACCTCGTGGGACAACGCCTGGATTACCTCCCATCCCGACTGGTACACCCACGACTCCAACGGCAATATCATCTCCCCCGAGGGTATGGGCTGGGATGACGTGGCCGACCTCGACTATGACAACCCCGATATGCGTGCCGCAATGATTGACGCCATGAAATACTGGGTCACCGAGGGGAGCATAGACGGATTCCGCTGCGACCACGCCGACGGTGTGCCCCACGACTTCTGGGCTGACGCCATCACGGCTTTGCGCGGGATACGCCCCGACCTGCTGATGCTCGCCGAGACCTCCGACCCGGAGTTCTTCAACGACGGTTTCGACATGTTCTACGGCTGGGCATTCGCCTCAAAGCTCAAGGACCTCTTTGCCGGCAAAATCACCGGCACGGCTCTCGTAGCCGAGAGCGCCAAGGAGACAGCCAAGCTTCCCGAGGGCAAGCAGGTGCTCCGCTATGCCGTCAACCATGACACGGCTGCCGAAAGCTCCCTCACGTCGCTATACGGCGGCGAGGAGGCCGCCATCGCAGCATATGTCGTGGCCGCCATGATGGACGGCGTGCCCATGATATACTCCTCGCAGGAGACAAGCTACCCCGGCACGATGTCATTCTTCAACTACAATCCCCTGTCGTGGCCCGGCACACACGCCGCAGCCTACCGTGCAGTCGACAAGGCTTACCGTGAGAGCGCCGCCGTGCGAGGCGGACAGCTGCGCGGATTTGAGAATGGCCGCGTGGCTACTTTCGCCCGCGTCTCGGGCGACAACGCCATGCTCGTCATGGTCAACACCACCTCGTCCTATATAGAGGCCAAGGTACCCATATCCTACGCCGGCGAGACAATGACCGACATGCTCTCAGGCGACGCCTCGGCAATGCCCGTGGCCGTCACGCTCCCCCCCTACGGCTACCGCATATGGCTGAAATAGGATGGCGAACAGGCCCAATCAAATAAGGTTTACAATTAATAATATCCCGGATTACGCTCCCGCCGCGAGGCGAGAGCGTAACTTTTTTGATGGGACAACAGAGATAATTGGTGAAATTATCTAAAATTTAGTGCAACGTTGTGAACGTATGGGGGCAGGGGCAGGTTATATCTGAAGATGCGCCATATCAAGCGCAGGGTTTAGTATGCGTCACAATCGTTTGTTTCAACTGTTTATCTGTGTCGTTGCGGGTGTGCTCGTGACGATGGCCGATGACAAGGCCGTCCCTGCGGCATATGCTCCCGAGGGACGATATCTCAACGACTCGCTCCCCGAGCGATGGTCCTATGTGGAGAATTTCAGTCCCGCCGCGCCGTCAGAAGACGGCTGGTGGCGCAGTTTCAACGACCCGCTGCTCGACTCCCTCATCATGGAGGGCGAGACCAACAACTACAACCTGCTGATGGCGGGACGGCGCATCGAGATAGCCCGCAACACGCTGATGATGACACGCTCACAATATTTCCCCAACATCGGCCTGTCGGCGGGATGGCAGAAAGCGCGCACCTCAGGCGCGACGACAGCCTATTCCCGCCCAGCCGAGACCGTCGACTATTTCTCGCTCGGACTCTCCATGAGCTGGGAGATTGACGTGTTCGGCAAAATCACCACGGCGGCAAAATCAAAGAAAGCCCTGTGGAACGCATCGCGTGCCGAGCGTGACGGCGCGATGGTGTCGGTCGCCGCCAACATCGCAAAGGCATACATCGAGCTTAGGATGTACCAGGGGGAGTTGGCCGTGTCGCGCGAGCATCTCGCATCGCAGGAGAAAGTTATGAAAATCACCGAGGCACGCCATGAGGCGGGCCTGGCCTCGATGCTCGACGTGTCGCAGGCCCGCACGGTCTATTACTCGACCCTCGCCGCCATCCCCTCACTTGAAAACGCCATCAACAGTTCCATATCAGGACTCGCCGTGCTCCTCGGGGTATACCCCGACGCAATCGCGCCACGGCTAACGCCTGCCGGAGCGATTCCCGACTACCGCCGGATACCGGCAGTCGGCATCCCGATGGAGCTGTTGCGCCGCCGACCCGACATCGTGGAGGCCGAGTGGCAGCTCGCCTCATATGCGGCCGAACTCGGCGTGGCAAAGAAGGATTTCCTCCCCACCCTGTCGCTCAACGGCTCACTCGGCACGTCGGCCCACCGCGCCGGAGACCTGTTCTCCAACAACACGCTGACCTACTCCATCGCCCCAACGCTGTCATGGACGGTGTTCAGCGGGCTGTCGCGCAAATATGCCGTCGCCTCGGCCAAGGAGCAGATGCTCGCGGGTATCGACAACTACAACCTGACTGTAATCACCGCCGTACAGGAGGTTGACAACGCCATGTCGGCCTACAGGTTCTCATTGCAAAAGATAGATGCCACCAATATCGTCATACAACAGAGCGCAAAGTCGCTCAAACTATCGGTCGACCTCTACAAGCAGGGGCTGACGGCATTCTCCAACGTCGTGGACGCCCAGATGTCGCTCCTTGAGAACACCCTCTCGCTCGTCACGGCACGCGCGCAGGCCGCCACGGCCCTTGTCGCCCTCTACCAGTCGCTCGGCGGCGGCTGGACAGCCTCAACGCCAAACTGATGTCTCACCCAATAACCCACATACAATGAAACCATCAACACTGCATATCGCCATATGCCTGTTGGGTGCAACGCTCGCCACAGGCTGCTCACACAAGGACAAGTCCACACAGGAAGGCCCGATGCCCGTCGACGTGGCGCAGGTCGAGATTGACTCCGTGATGATGCACAAGAGCTATCCCGGCTACCTGCAGGCCAAGTCGACGGTCGACCTCGTGGCCCGCGTCAACGGCTACCTGAAATCGCAGGAGTACAAGGCCGGCGACTTCGTAAGCGCCGGGCAGGTGCTGTTCCGCATCGAGGACACGCAATATCGCGACGCCGTGGAGCAGGCGCGCGCCCGGCTTGAGAGCGCGCGCAGCGCCAACGTCTACAACACCAACCACTATGAGGCAGTCAAGAAGGCATTGCAATCCGATGCCGTATCGCAGATGGAGGTTGTGCAGGCGGAGAGCGCCATGAAGCAGAGCCAGGCCGACATCAAGAATGCACAGGCCGCCCTCGAGACCGCCCTCACCACCCTCGGCTACTGCACCGTCCGCGCCCCGTTTGCCGGACACGTGTCAAGCTCGACGCCCGACCCCGGCGCATACCTTAGCGGCGCGGGCGCGCCCGTCAAACTCGCCACCATCTACGACGACAGCCAGATGCTCGCATTCTTCTTTATCGAGGACAACCAATACCTTAAAATGGTAGCCAACCGGGGAAAGAACCAGGAGGGCATAGACTTCTCGCGCATCCCCGTCACATTCTCCGAGACACTGCCCCACAAGTATACCGGCGACCTCAACTACATGTCGCTCGAGATTGACAAGGGCACAGGCGCGATGAAGACCCGCGCCGTGGTTGAGAATCCCTATGGGGAGCTGCGCGCCGGCATGTATGTCACCATCGAGCTGCCTTACGGCGAGAACCCCAGAGCCATCCTTGTCAAGGACGCCTCCATCGGCACCGATCAGCTCGGCAAATATGTCTACACCATCAACGACTCCAACAAGGTCGTCTACACCCCGATAAAGATCGGCGAGCTGTTCCGCGACTCGATGCGCGTCGTCACCGAGGGGCTTACCCCACAGTCGCGATATGTCACCAAGGCCCTGCTAAAGGTGAGAAACGGGATGGAGGTGAAGCCAATGCTGACAAAGTGACGCGGCCGCGCCACAAAGTATAACCGATTATGCCACACGCTAAAGATACACGAGAATGTTGTCAAAATTTTTCATAGACCGCCCCATATTCGCGACCGTGATAGCCATACTCATGGTCATCATCGGGCTTATCACCCTGCCGACGCTGCCTGTGGCACAGTACCCCGACATCACGCCTCCCACCGTCCAGGTATCGGCCACCTATCCCGGTGCCGATGCCGAGACCGTGGCAAAGACCGTCGGTGTCCCCATCGAGGAGCAGGTCAACGGCATCGAGGGGATGATGTACATGAGCAGCAATTCGGGCAGCGACGGAAGCTATAGCCTGACAGTGACATTCGAGACCGGCACCGACCTCGACATGGCGACCGTCAAGGTGCAGAACCGCGTCTCGCTCGCCGAGCCGACGCTGCCCGCGAGCGTAAAGCAGCAGGGAGTCTCCGTGTCGTCACGCTCGACCGACATCGTGCTGTTCATCGCCCTTGAGAGCGACGACCCGTCGCGCTACGATGCCCTCTACCTCACCAACTACGCACAGCTCAACATCGTTGACGAGCTGTCGCGACTCCCCGGCGTGGGCGCGGTCAACGCCTTTGGCGCGGGCGAGTACAGCATGAGGGTGTGGCTCGACCCTGCCGTGATGCAGGTGCGCGGCGTCACCCCCGCCGACGTCATGGCGGCGATACAGTCGCAGAACATGGAGGTGTCAGCCGGCAGCGTAGGCGAGCCGCCGCAATCGTCAGGCGAGGCATTCCAGTTCACCCTCACATCCAAGGGACGATTGACCTCCTCGACACAGTTTGGCGACATCATCGTCAAGACCAATCCCGACGGCAGCCTTCTGAGGCTGCGCGACATCGCCAGGATAGACCTTGGCAGCAACAGCTACTCGGCTATCGCGCGAGTATCGGGCCAACAGGCCGGCCTGCTCGGCGTCTACCAGACCCCCGGGGCCAACGCGCTGTCCGTGGCAAAGGAGGTGGAGAAGAAGCTCTCCGAACTTGAACGCTACTTCCCGCCGGGCGTGAAGTATCGCGTCATCCTCGACACGACCGATGTCGTCAGCGCGTCAATCGACGAGGTCGTGGTGACATTCATCGAGACCATCATCATCGTGATGGTTGTGATACTCCTGTTCCTCCAGAACTGGCGCACGGTCATCATCCCGATGCTCACCATCCCCGTGTCGCTCGTGGCGACATTCGCCGTGATGAAGCTGCTGGGGTTCACGCTCAACACCCTTACCCTCTTCGGCCTTGTCCTTGCGATAGCCATCGTGGTGGATGACGCCATCGTGGTGGTGGAGGACTGTGCCCGACTGGTCGACGAGGGGAAGCTAAACCGCAAACAGGCGGCCGAGAAGGCGATGGAGGAGCTGCAAGGCCCGGTCATCGGCGAGGTGCTCGTGCTGCTGTCGGTGTTTATCCCCACGGCGTTCATCAGCGGCATCACGGGCGAGCTGTACAAGCAGTTTGCCCTCACCATAGCCGTGTCCACCGCATTCTCGGGCTTCAACGCCCTGACGTTCACCCCGGCGATGTGCTCGCTTTTCCTCAAGCCGCGCAAGCAGTCCGACTTCTTCATCTACCGATGGTTCAACAAGGGATACGGCAAGACCCTCAACGTCTATATGGCCATCGTGGGGCGTTTCCTTAAACATCCGCAATTCTCCATCCTGCTCTACCTGCTGCTGACAGGCGTGGCATTCTGGGGATTCACCAAGTGGCCGACCTCCTATGTGCCGCCCGAAGATATGGGCTACTGCATAGCGTCCATCCAGCTCCCCACCGGGGCGTCGCTCGAGCGCACGCAGAAGACGGCCGAGCAGGTCGAGGCCGAGGTGCTCGCCATCCCCGGCGTGAAAGATGTCATATCCATTTCGGGCTTCTCGTTCATGGCGGGAGGCGCGGGGAGCAACCTCGGGTCAATGTTTATCGTCCTTGAACCGTGGGCCGACCGCAAGGCCAAGAGCGAGGGGGTCAACGACATAATAGCGCGTATCGGCGAGATAGGCGCCGGCATACAGGATGCCATCATCTTTGCCGTCAACCCGCCCGCCATCCCCGGACTCGGCATGTCGTCGGGCCTGGAGATGCAGCTGCTCGACATCAACAACCTCGGCGCGGCCGAGATGCAGAAAGCTGTCGCCGCCATCCGGGAGGAGGCGGCCAAGGACAAGCGCATAGCCTCGGTGACCTCGCTCTACGAGGGTGAGGTGCCCCAGTACCGCCTCGACATCGACCGCGACAAGGTGGAGCTGCAGGGCATCACGCTCTCCTCGGTGTTCTCAACGCTGTCCTCATACATGGGTGGCAGTTACGTGAACGATTTCGTGGAGTTTGGCCGCGTCTACCAGGTCAACATCAAGGCCGACGCCATGGCACGCGGCAACATCAACGACATCGCCAACCTGAGCGTGCGCAACGCCTCAGGCGACATGGTGCCTTTCTCCTCTTTCACCAAGGTGGTGGAGACCTTCGGGCAGGCATCGGAGGGACGCTACAACATGTACTCCACCGCCGCGCTGACGGCCACCCCCTCCAAAGGGACAAGCTCAAGCAGCGGCATCAAGGCGATGGAGGAGATTGTCGACAAGACTCTCGGCACCAACTACTCCTACGCATGGACGGGCGAGGCATTCCAGGAGACACGCGCCGGCACCACGGTTACAGTCGTGCTGCTCTTTGCCGTGCTCATCACGATACTCGTGCTTGCCGCCCAATATGAGAGCTGGACCGACCCTGTGGCGGTGGTCATCAGTATGCCGACAGCCATCCTCGGCACGATGATAGGTTGCGTCATCATGGGGCAGAGCATCAGCATCTACACGCAGATAGGTATCATCCTGCTGCTCGGACTGTCGGCCAAGAACGCCATCCTCATCGTCGAGTATGCCATCGACTTCCGCAAGTCAGGGCTGCCCGTGCGGCAGGCCGCGCTCGACGCGGGACGCATACGCTTCCGTCCCATCATGATGACCGCCATGGCGTTTGTGTTTGGCGTCATGCCGATGCTGTTTGCCTCGGGCGCGGGTGCGGAGAGCCGTGTCGCCCTCGGCACAGCGGTGGTCTTCGGCATGTTCATCAACGCCGTCGTCGGCACCCTCTTTGTCCCCAACTTCTGGGAATTGCTCGAACACTTCAGGCAGAAATACCTCGCCGGGATATTCGGCAACCTCAAGGACCTCCCCGCCTCCGGCACCCCGACCGACCCCGGCAACGGCAGCGACAATACCGGCAACGGTGGCGTGTGACACAAGGAGCAGCCGTCGCGGCGTGAAAACAAACGTCCCTATCGGGTAAAATCGCTATCTTGCGATATGGATAGATCAGGTGATTTTTTTCGCCGTGTCGGGAACAATCGTGGCACAGCGGCGTTATTAATAGCAAGAGAAGGCATTTTGCTGACGTTATTAAAAAGTCACACCTCAAGAATCTTTTATACCTTCTCAGCCCGCTATCCGTCACCCGGACAGCGGGCTCTCTTTTTATGACACCCTGCTTTTCCTGAATATTCCAAAACAAATCGTGATAAGGAAATGTTATAATTGAAATCGCGTGCCGATTTTTTTAACCTCAAAAGTCAAATTATTATGCATTTTACACCGAAAGAGCAAGACAAGTTGACGCTGCTTTGTGTAGGGCTTATCGCTGAACGCCGCTTGAAAAAAGGACTGAAGCTGAACTATCCTGAAGCAGTCGCCTACATCACCAGCGCGGCATTGGAGATGGCGCGCGAAGGGAAAACAGTGGAAGAGGTCATGCACGATGCCGCAAACGTGCTGACCAAGGATGATGTCATGGAGGGAGTCGCCGACATGATCTCCCTCTTGCAGGTAGAGGCGGTGTTCACCGACGGCAGCCGCCTGATAAGCATCCACCAACCCATCAAGTAACAACCAAAACAAAAGACTATCATGGACACGACAAAAAACTCCGGCACACCCCAGCCGACGGCCCCCGCAGTTACGGAGCTCGGCTTCACCCCCGCCGAATATGTTCCCGTGGGCGGCGTCATCCTGGCCGATACGCCGATAGAGTACAACGCCGGCCGCACGGTGCGCAAGATTAAAGTGCATAATACGGGCGACCGCCCGATTCAGGTAGGCTCCCACTACCATTTTTTCGAGGCCAACCGCTATCTGGAGTTTGACCGCCCGCAGGCATTCGGCTTCCACCTCAACATCCCCGCCACCACGGCTATCCGATTTGAGCCCGGCGACGAGAAGGAGGTCGAGATAGTGGCCTATGCCGGAAAGCGCAGGGTCATCGGGTTTGACGACCTTGCCAACGGCTACACCGGCACCGAGGATACCCCGAGCTACTTCCCCAAGCGCATTGAGGCATTCCGCCGCATCAAGGAATACGGCTACAAGAGCGTCAGCGAGGACGAGGCCGACGCAGAATATACACAAAACCAAACCAAAGACTGACACTCATGGCTACTATATCACGAAAAGAAAACAGTATGCTTTTCGGCCCCACAGTGGGCGATAAGATACGTCTGGGCAACACAGACCTGTATGTTGAAATCGAGAAAGACCTGCGTGTCTACGGCGACGAGGTGGTGTATGGCGGCGGCAAGACCCTGCGCGACGGCATGGGGCTGGCCAACGAATGCACCTCAGGCGCAGGCAGCCTCGACCTTGTGATAACCAATGTCACCATCCTTGACCCGGTGCTCGGCGTAGTGAAGGCCGATGTCGGCATAAAGGACGGCAAGATTGCCGGCGTGGGCAAGGCCGGCAACCCCAACATCATGGAGGGGGTAAATCCCGACCTCGTGACCGGCCCGTCGACCGACGCCATATCGGGCGAACACCTTATACTGACAGCCGCAGGCATTGACGGCCACGTGCACATGTGTGACCCGCAGCAGGCGTTCAACTGCCTCTCCAACGGCATCGCCACCCTCATCGGCGGCGGCATCGGCCCGACCGACGGCACCAACGGCACCACCATCACCTCAGGGCCGTGGAACCTTGAGCGCATGCTCCAGGCCGCCGACGGACTGCCTATCAACGTGGGATTCCTCGGCAAGGGCAACAGCGCGTGCCGCGAAAACCTCGAAGACCAGATGTATGCGGGGGCGTGCGGCTTCAAGCTCCACGAGGACTGGGGCACCACCCCCGGCGCGATACGCACATGCATGAGCGTCTGCGACGACTTTGACGTGCAGGCCGCGCTACATGCCGACACACTCAACGAGTCGGGATATGTCGAGGACACCATCGCAGCCATCGACGGCCGCACCATCCACTCCTACCACACCGAGGGCGCGGGCGGCGGCCATGCACCCGACCTGCTGAAAGTGGCATCACTGATGAACGTGCTCCCATCATCGACCAACCCGACACTGCCATTCGGCATCAACTCGCAGGCCGAGCTGTTTGACATGATTATGGTGTGCCACAACCTTAACCCCAACATCCCGTCGGACGTGGCGTTTGCCGAGAGCCGCGTGCGCCCGGAGACCCAGAGCGCGGAGAACATTCTGCATGACATGGGCGTGCTGTCGATGGTGTCGTCCGACTCCCAGGCCATGGGACGCGTGGGCGAGTCGTTCATGCGCACATTCCAGATGGCGTCATACATGAAGTCGGCCCGTGGCAAGCTGCCCGAGGACTCCCCCAATAACGACAACTTCCGCGTGCTCCGCTACCTAGCCAAGATTACCATCAACCCCGCCATATGCTACGGCATAGCCGACGTGCTCGGCTCGATAGAGAAGGGAAAGATGGCCGACCTCGTGCTGTGGGAACCCGCATTCTTCGGCACCAAGCCGCAGATGGTAATCAAGGGCGGTCTCATCAACTGGGCCAACATGGGCGACCCCAACGCATCGCTGACGACACCGCAGCCCAAAATCATGCGCCCGATGTACGGCGACTGGGGCGGCGCTCTCGCAAAGACACGCCTGTCGTTTGTGAGCCGTGCAGGATATGACAAGGGCATCAAGGAGAAATATGGCCTGCAGAGCGAGCTTTACCCCGTGCACGGCGTGCGCCAGATCACCAAGGCCGACATGTTGCGCAACACCGCGACACCGCACATCGAGATTGACCCGGAGACATTCTACGTGACCGTCAACGGCCAGCTCGCCTACGTGCCGCCGGCAAAGTCGCTGCCATTGGCCCAGCTGTACTGGTTCAGCTGACAAAGGGCTGCAGGATATGACAACAAAGTAGGGTCGCACCCTGTCGCGACCCTACTTTTATCAATCGGCAGTCCTGTACCAGTCCCAATTAATTCCCATAACGTTTCAACCATATATTTTTGACTATACAATGGAGATTTACACTGAAGTACTCGGCAACGCCAACCACGACCACGAGTGGCATCACAAACTCGAACATGCCGACGTGGACTACGTGTTTCTCGACCAATGGACGGCCCAGAAGAGCCGCTTTCTCGCCAAGGGGGTGAGCGGCAAGGAGTATCCGGTGGCCCTGGCGCGGCGCACACAGGTGGCCGACGGCGACATCATAGCCTATGACCCCGAGGCAAACACCGCTGTCGTGCTCAAACTGCAGCTAAGCCCCGTGCTCGTCATCGACATGGAGGCAATCGCCGACAAAGACCCCGACACCATCATACACATCTCGCTCGAACTCGGACACGCCATCGGCAACCAGCACTGGCCCGCCGTGGTGAAGGGCACAAAGGTCTACGTGCCCCTGACGGTCGACAAGAAGGTGATGCTGTCGGTGATGGAAACCCACCATATCGAGGGAATATCCTACGAGTTTCAGGAGGGAATGGAGGTGATACCCTACCTCGCACCCCATGAGATACGCCGCCTGTTTGGCGGCGCGGGCCATGAGAGCCACGAGCACGCCCATGCCCATATAGTGCATTAACCCGTCAAAAGAAGCCACCAATGGGAGAGAAAGACAGAGACCGGCAGATGTGCGTGCTGACGCGCCTGATGCAATTTACCGACTCGACATTCCCCGTCGGGACATTCTCGTTCTCCAACGGACTGGAGACCGCCTCCTTCGAGCACGTCGTGCACGACGCGGCCACGCTGAGGGACTTTTCACTGAGCCAGGCCGAGCAGGCGGCGTTCACCGACGGTATCGCCGCGCTCCATGCTTTCCGGGCCTATGCACGCGGCGACTACGACGGCGTCATGGCGGCCGACGCGACGCTGTTGCGCTGCAAGATGAACGCCGAGGCGCGCCTGATGCTCCAGCGCATGGGCAAGAAACTCGCCGAGCTTGGCAAGCGCCTGCTTCCCGAGGACGCGACGATAGCCCGCTGGCTCGACGACATCAACGCCGAGCTGACCCCCGGCACCTATCCGGTGGCACAGGGCATCGTCTTTGCCGCTGCCGGGGCCACGGAGGAGGAACTCTTCTGCTCCCACCAGTATGGCGTTGTCAACATGGTGCTGAGCGCGGCACTGCGATGTGTCCGCGTCTCCCACTATGACACCCAGGAGATACTCTACGAGATGTCGGGACGCGTCGCCCGGCTATATGACGAGGTGTCGCAGCTCCGGCTCGACGACATGCGTGCTTTCTACCCCCAACTCGACATCCTCGCCTCGCTCCACGAGAAGGGCAACATGAGGATGTTTATGAACTGACAACCAACCACTTTTCAACTATCAACAATGAGTAACACCTGTAGAATAGGAATCGGCGGACCCGTAGGCTCGGGAAAGACCGCCCTTATCGAAGCCATCACACCCCGACTGCTCGAACTCGGGCAGAAGGTGCTCATCATAACCAACGACATCGTCACGACCGAGGATGCCAAGCATGTGCGCAAGACGCTCAAGGGCATCCTGCTTGAGGACAAGATAATCGGAGTGGAGACCGGCGCGTGCCCCCATACGGCAGTGCGCGAGGACCCGTCGATGAACATCGCCGCCGTCGAGGAGATGGAAGCAAAGTTTCCCGACACCGACATAGTGCTCATCGAGTCGGGCGGCGACAACCTGACGCTCACATTCTCACCGGCGCTTGTCGACTTCTTCATCTATGTCATCGACGTGGCGGCGGGCGACAAGATACCCCGCAAGGACGGCCCGGGCATATCGCAGAGCGACATCCTGGTCATCAACAAGACCGACCTGGCCCCCTACGTCCACGCCAGCCTTGAGGTGATGGACCACGACTCCAAGCTGATGCGCCCCGGCAAGCCATTCGTGTTCACCAACTGCATGACAGGCGAGGGCATCGAGGAGCTTATAGACCTCATCTTCAAGATGGCCCTCTTTGACAAGACCGGCGCAAAATAATCAACCCGACATATTCACCCCCAACGTAAATCACGGTCAGCCATGCCATTTGACTATCAATTCCACCAGCCTACCTCCTCGGTACCCGAGGTCGACTTCTCCCACGCCGTGGAGATGCAGCCGTTCCTGTCGGAACCCCGCGCCATGTATGTCGGCGCGCCGGGCAAGCACGGATACCTGCGCATGGGCTTTGAGATAGACCCGCGCGGCAAGTGCATCATGCGCGACCTTGAACGCCGCGTGCCCATCGTCGTGCAGCAGGAGCTGTACTTCGACGAGGAAATGCCCCAGATGCCTTGCGTCTATATCCTCTGCTCGGGAGCGCAGTATATGGAGGGCGACCGCTACCAGCAGGACTTCAACATGCGACCGGGGAGCTTTGCCTTCGTCTCAACGGGAGCCGGGACAAAGATTGCCGAGATGCGCGAGAACTACTGCGGACTGAAGCAGAATATCACGCTTGAGGCTGACTCATACCTCGAATACCTGCCCGAGCCGATGATACCGTGCCGCCACGCGCGGTTCATCTCCGACACCGACATCGTGGTCGACCCCGCGGCGACGCTGTGCTACTCGGAGATATTCATGGCAGGGCGCAAGTACTACAAAGAGGGTGAGCTTTACGACTACGATATCCTGTCGGTATGCTGCCGAGGGAAACGCCCCGACGGCACCCCGCTATTCACAGAGAAGTATGTCATCGAGCCTGCCAAGGTGTCGCCGCGCCAGCTCGGCATCATGGGAGAGTATGACGTGTATGCCAACGTCATCGTGATGACGCCCCCGGAGAAAGCCGCCGTGATATACGCCGGGACCGACGCCTTTATCGACCGCGAGGGACGCGTGGCGTGCGGCATCACCCACTTGCCCAACGACGCGGGACTGCTGTTCAAGGTAGTCGGGATGGAGACCGGACCGGTGAAGAGGATAATACGGGAGTTCTGCTCCAGGGTGAGGATGGCGGTCAAGGGCCATCCGATACCCGAGGAGTTCCCGTGGAGGTGATTTTCAGAAAAGCAAAAACGGGAAAGGAGAAATGGATATGAGTGCAAACAGCTACACAATCGAATCGTTGAAACGGTTTCCCGCGACGCTCGGTCGCGGCATAGGCCAGGTGATGTTTCAGGATAACATTCTGACAGGTTTTATCTTCCTGATAGGCATCTTCTGGGGTGCCTACGAGGAGGGTATCGGCATTGTCGCATGGGGCGCGCTCGTGGGCGTGCTCGCATCGACCCTCACAGGCTACATACTGCACCTGCCCGACATTCGCGGCGCACAGGGACTTTGGGGATTCAACGGCGTGCTTGTCGGGTGCGCGTTCCCGACATTCCTCGGCAACACCCTATGGATGTGGCTCGCGCTGATACTTTGCTCGGCTATGACAACATGGGTGCGCACGGGGATGGACAACATCCTGTCGCGGTGGAAAATCAGTTCGCTGACTTTCCCGTTTGTACTCTCCACATGGGTGTTCCTGCTCGCCGCACGCCTGTTTCACGGGATGCCGCCGGTCAACATGGGTACGCCCGAGTTTGCCGTCGGGGCAAACGAGGCTCTCGACCTGACATTCGGCGGCATTGTGGTCTACTGGCTCAAGGGCATCTCGCAGGTGTTCCTCATCAACAGCTGGGTTACCGGCATCTTTTTCCTCGTCGCCCTTGCCGTGAGCAACTGGAGGGCGGCCATATGGGCAGCCGTGGCCTCGGCGGTGGCGCTGGCGACGGTCATCATGTGGAAAGGCCCGGGCGAGGATATCGCCAACGGCCTCTACGGCTTCTCGGCCGTGCTTACAGGAATAGCCCTCGGCGCGACATTCTGCAACAACAGCTGGAAAGCGAGCGTGTGGACGCTTATCGCCATCGTGGCGACCGTCTTCGTTCAGGGCGCGACCAACGCGTTCTTCTCACCGATGGGACTGCCGACGCTGACCGGGCCGTTCTGCCTCGCCACATGGATATTCCTCCTGCCCGACTACAAGTTCTTCCGTCCGCTCCCGCCAAAGCCACAACCGGCCAAAAAGTAGACTGCCATGACTTCATCGCGGACAATGGATCTGGGCACAATGCCGCTGGAGGGACGCCACATATGGATAACATTTGTGGCCTCCCTCGGCCAGCTTATAGGGACGGGGGTAGCCACGCTCGCGGGCATCATAATCCCGATACTCAACATCCTGTCGCGCCCTCAGCTCGGTTCGGCGATGCAGGGGCTTATCGGGAGTGCCGACCTCATCGGCATAATGATAGGCGCGTCGGTCATCGGACGGCTGATTGACCGCTACGGCTACCTGCTCTTCTTCCGGCTGTGCCCCGCGCTGATACTCGTGGCGTCGGTCGTGGCGGCCCTGACACCGTCAGTGCCGGTGCTCGTCGTCGCGCTGTTTGTCATAGGCGTGGGCATCGGAGGGGAATACTCCCTCGACTCGGGGTATATATCCGAACTGCTGCCCGTACGGTGGCGGTCGACGATGATAGGTGTCGCCAAGGCGGCAAGCGCGCTGGGCAACATCGCGGTCGCAGGGGTGTGCTGGTGGCTGGTGACGCGCTGGGGCTCGGCGCATGCGTGGCCGAGGCTTATGTGGATTGTGGCGGCGATAGCGGCGTTGATGCTCGTGTGCCGCATACGGTTTTGGGAAAGCCCCCTGTGGCTGCTGCAGAAAGGCCGTACAGCCGAGGCCGAGGCATGTGTCAGGCGGTTTCTCGGACCTGACGTGGTGATAGAGCCGCAGGTCAAGAGTGCCCCGGCGGTAGCCAACAAGGAATCGGGATGGAGCTTCCTGCGCAAGAATTTCTCCCGGCTCATGCTCAGTGGCGTCCCTTGGGCGTGTGAGGGTCTCGGGGTCTACGGCATCGGAGTGTTTCTCCCTATCCTGGTGATGTCGCTCGGCATCGAGCATGTGACCCCGGGGGAGTCGGCGATAGCACACGTGGCGTCGTCGATAGAGACCACGTTTTTCATAAGTTGCGTGATATTGCCGGGATTTATCCTCGGCATCGTGATGCTGAGGCGCAAAGCCTACATACCACGGCTACAGTCGGTCGGCTTCTGGCTGAGCGCACTGTCGCTCGGCGTGCTGCTGGTGTCCTACCACTTCGGGCTTGACCGCTGGATTTCCATCATCGCCTTCATGGCCTTTGAGCTGTTCCTCAACATGGGGCCACACCTGACGACCTACGTGCTCCCGCCTAAAATCTACCCTGTCGAGGACCGTGGCCTCGGATCGGGCATATCGGCATCGGCGGGCAAACTTGGCGCGGTGATAGCCGTGTTCCTCATCCCCGTGCTGCTGAAGATGGGGGGCATAGTGCTCGTGCTCGGCGTGTCGGTGGCCGTCATGGCCGTCGGTGCAATCGTGACGGGCATATACGCCCCACGGGTGCTGTCGAGGCAGCAGTCGGACGCCCACATCTCCATACGCGCCACACGACCCGTGCAGCCAAGCTGAACAACAGGGGCATCCCGTTGTTTTAACCAAAAAGGGATTCAACACCCGCATGCCACTGCATGTTCGCGGTCGCGACCCTACTTTTGGACAACCAGCGATATTATTCTAAATTCTTATACCCTAAAAGAAAACAGTCATGCATATGTCAGATGCCCTGCTGTCGACCCCGGTCGCCCTGACGGCCGGCGTTGCAGCCGCCGGACTCATCATAGCGGCCGGCTCACAGTTGAAAAAGTCACGGCGCGACAGTCTCGTCCCGCTCATGGGCGTTATGGGGGCATTTGTGTTTGCGGCCCAGATGGTCAACTTCGCCATCCCCGGCACAGGGTCGTCGGGTCACATCGTCGGAGGCGTACTGCTCGCGGCGATGCTCGGCCCGTGGGCGGCATTTGTCACGCTGGCGTCGGTGTTGATAATCCAGTGCCTCATATTCGCCGACGGGGGATTGATGGCCTTAGGATGCAACATCATCAACATGGCGGCCCTGACATCTCTCGTGGCCTATCCGCTCGTCTACAGGCCCATAGCGGGACGCAAGCCAGGCGTCGGGCGAGTGATGACGGCCTCGATAGCCGCATGTGTCGCCGGGCTTGAGCTTGGCGCGGTGGCGGTGACGGTCGAGACGTCGCTGTCGGGCGTCACGGCGTTGCCCTTCTCGGAGTTCCTGCTCGTGATGACAGCCATCCATCTCGCCATAGGCACGGTCGAGGGAGTCGCCACGGGTGCGGTGTTGTCGTTTGTCATGAAGTCCCGGCCGTCGCTGCTCTACGACCCGTATCATGAGGCTACGCCCCATAAGGGGAATGTCAGAAGAGCGGTCGTATGGCTCGCCGTGGCGACGGTGGCAATAGCCGGAGGACTGTCGTTTCTCGCCTCATCCGACCCCGACGGCCTTGAGTGGTCCATAGCCCGCATAGCCGGCGACTCGGGACTACAGGCACAGACCGATGCCATCGCCGCGACAGCGCAGCGCATACAGTCGGCCACCTCCATTATGCCCGATTATGACAACTCGCTGTCAGGTATCATCGGGGCGGTGATGGTCGTGGCCTTGGTGTGGGTCGTGACGACACTTGTCGCCTCACGCCGAAAGGCAGCCGTAGTGCCGAGGGCTAAAAACGACCCCCGATAACACCCGACAATCATGGCACGGGGACTGGAAAAGGCAATATACACCCTGCGCGCGATGTCATCGGCGCGTGAGGGTGTCGTATGCGTCGCCGACCCGAGGAGGTCGGTGCTCGTGTGCCTGGTGTACCTTGTCGTGATGCTGTCGGTCCCTGTCCGCTCGCTACAGACGCTCCTCTTTTTCGCCATATACCCCATCGTGGCCTCCGCTATGGCGGGTATCGGATATTGGACGGTTTTCAGCCGCTCGCTCATTGTGTTGCCGTTTGTGCTGCTGATCGGGATATTCAATCCGCTGTACCATACCGATACCGGTATTGCATTCGGCAGTGTCTCTGTCAGCGAGGGATGGCTGGAATTTGTCTCCATACTGCTGCGGGCGATGCTGTCGGTGCAGGCCGTGCTGATACTCATAGCCGACTGCGGCTTCACGGGGATATGCCGCAGTCTCGGACGGCTCGGGACACCGGCGTTTCTCACCACCCAGCTGCTGATGGTCTACCGCTACCTCTGCGTGCTGCTGCAGGAGGCGCAAAACATGCGCCGTGCTCGCGATGCACGGGGGTATGGGCGACGCGACATGTCGCTGAAGATGTGGGGGGAGTTCACGGGACAGCTGTTTATCCGCGCTGTCGACCGCTCGCAGCGCATCCACCGCGCGATGCTCGCGCGGGGCTTTGACGGGACGATGCCCACCCTCGCCGAGACCGACTCACGGTGGACTGCCGCCGACACGGCATGGCTTGCCGGATGGACGGCGGCGTTCCTCATATTCCGTCTCGTCAACATCCCCGCCCTGCTCCACTTTGCCTAACCCTCAATTCCACACATTATGAGCCACCATTTCATAAGATTTTCCAATGTCAGGTATTCCTATCCAAACGGGCAGGAGGCCCTCAAGGGGGTAAATTTCCTCGTCACCCACGGCGAGAAGGTGGCGTTGCTCGGCCGCAACGGCGCGGGCAAGTCGACCATCATCCTCCACACCAACGGCCTGCTGCTCCCCTCCACAGGGGAGGTGAACGTCGGGGATGTGCCGGTGACGCGGAAGACGCTGCCGATAGTGCGGCAGTCGGTGGGGATGGTGTTCCAGAACCCCGATGACCAGCTTTTCATGCCCACGGTCGGGGAGGATGTGGCATTTGGTCCGCTCAACATGAAGCTGCCGGCATCGGAAGTGGAACGCCGCGTGGCCGCCGCCCTCGCCGCCGTGGGGGCGACAGAGCTGCGCGACCGCGCACCATGGCAGCTCTCGGGGGGACAGAAACGCAGCGCGGCCATCGCCACCGTGCTATCCATGGAGCCGTCAATCCTCGTGCTCGACGAGCCGTCGTCCAACCTCGACTGGGACGCACGACGCCGCCTCATCGACATCCTCAATAGCTTCTCCCACACCATCCTGCTCGCGACCCACGACCTCGACCTCGCACGCGAGGTGTGTCCCCGCTCCCTCGTCGTCGACGACGGCCGCATCATCGCCGACAACGCCACCGACATCATCCTCTCCGACCCCTACATCCTCCAACGGCTCGGCATCACAGCCCCGTCCGTGACAACATGAAAACCACATGCAGACATAATCATGCCTGATTGATTTGCCGGGACGGGGAAAAATCGCTATCTTTGTGACCCGTTATGAAATACGGATTTGACAACGACAAGTATCTGAGGATTCAATCAGAGCACATCAAGGAGCGCATAGCGCAATTTGGCAACAAACTATATCTCGAGCTTGGCGGCAAGCTGTTTGACGACCACCACGCGAGCCGCGTGCTGCCCGGATTCCAGCCCGACAGCAAGCTGCGGATGCTGCAGCAGCTGCGCGACCATGCCGAGATTGTAATAGTCATCAGCGCGTTGGACATCGAGAAAAACAAGGTGCGCAACGACCTGGGCATCACATACGACATGGATGTGCTGAGACTGCGCACCGAGTTCCAGAACCGTGGATTTCTCGTAAGCTCGGTTGTCATCACCCACTACAACGGACAGATAAGCGCCGACGCCTTCCGCGCACGACTTGAGCGCATGGGCATCACGACCTACTACCACTACACCATCGAGGGCTACCCCACCAACGTGGGTCTTATCGCGTCAGACGAGGGGTTTGGCCACAACGACTATATCGAGACCACTCGACCACTTGTCATCGTCACCGCACCCGGCCCGGGCAGCGGCAAGATGGCCGTCTGCCTCAGCCAGCTCTACAACGAGCACAAGCGCGGTGTAGAGGCGGGATACGCCAAGTTTGAGACATTTCCCGTGTGGAGCCTGCCGCTGAAACATCCCGTAAACATTGCATACGAGGCTGCGACCGCCGACCTCAACGACGTCAACATGATTGACCCGTTCCACCTTGAGGCCTATGGCAAGACAGCCATCAACTACAACCGCGACATCGAGATATTCCCTGTGCTGAACGCCCTGTTTGAGGGGATATACGGAGAGAACCCCTACAAGTCGCCCACCGACATGGGGGTGAACATGGTGGGCTTCTGCATCGACGACGACGCGGTGTGCTGCGACGCCTCACGGCAGGAAATCATACGCCGCTACTACACGGCCCTCAACAGTCTCGCGCAGGGGCACGGCAACGACAGCGAGGTCAACAAGATAGCCCTGCTGTTCAAACAGGCCAAAATCGACACCTCCTACCGCCGTCCCATCAAGGCGGCCAAGGACCGCGCCGAGGCGAGCGGCGTGCCATGCTCGGCCATCGAGCTGGCTGACGGCACAATCATCACCGCCGAGACCAGCGAGCTGCTCGGCCCGAGCGCGGCACTCATCCTCAACGCCGTGAAGCATCTCGCCGGCATAGGCCATGACGTGAAGCTGATACCGCAGCACATGATAGAGCCGATACAGCACACCAAAATCAACTACCTGCACAGCCGCAACCGCCGCCTCCACACCGATGAGGTGCTCGTGGCACTCTCGGTGCTCTCGACCCACGACGACGCCTGCCGCCGTGCCCTCGAGGTGCTGCCGCAGCTCAACGGCTGTCAGGTCCACTCGACCGTGATGCTCGGCGAGGTAGACCACAAGATATTCAAGAAGCTCGGCGTAGGCCTCACATGCGACCCCGCCCGCAAGAAGTCATAAACCCGATGAGACAGGAAGGAATCAATTAACGCGTACCGTAATACACATCTCTAAAAATCTACTTTACAGGCGCATACAGGCTAATATGCTCTAACTTTTCAAGTCAACTAACTTTATTCAGCTGTCCGATAAAGTTTTTATACCTCGTATGTAAAGACAATACATCTTTTGCAGTATAGGCTATTGGCCGTGACAATGTTGCGGACTCTTGCTGGCCGGATATACCGCCTGTAGACACCGCTGTAGACCATTTGTAGACCGTCCCGCAAGGGCCGGGGAGGATTGTATTCCCTTTTTTTAGGCTACCTTTGTCGCGACGCACTCACTGCGGACGAGCTGACGCTTAGCCCGTCACCCACCTTTTTATTTTACATTAACATTTTATTTACCCCAAACATTACCGATAAATGTTTTTCCCTATCTCCAAATGCCTCGCGGTTCTTACACTGTTTTGTGCTGCCATTCCCGCAAAGGCCGTCATCTGGAATTATGACAACTACAACGCATCCGCCAAGACATGCCGCCTTGTCTCCTGGAGCGGCAGCGAGCCATCGTCGGGCAAACTCTCCATCCCCTCAACCACCACAAAGGAGGGTGTGGAATATACTGTAACCGACATTGCGCCCAACGCGCTGAACAATTTTGCGACAGTAACACAGATTACAATTTCATCCAAGATTTCATCCATCGGCAACGCAAATTACATAGATAACCTTAACTCTGTCCAAAATTTCCATAACTGCCCTAAACTCGCCAAATTTATAGTCAACAGCAACAACAGCTTTTTCTATAGCGACAACAACGGGGTCTTATATGGGCAGCGTGACTCCCGCTCAACTCTCTTAAAGGTTCCCCAGTCCCTAAACGTTAACAACGGGACATTTAACATTGCCTCCGGCGTCACATGTATAGTATCCGGAGCATTTTCGGGAAATACCACCATATCCACCATAGTCATACCCAAAGGCTGCACCAATATAAGCGCCGGAGCCGGATTTAACTCAATGGGTGCCTTGACAACATTCAAGATTGTCGCCGGCAACCCTTTATACAAAGTCTTAAACGGAGCACTCATAGAGGCCGACAGCGAGGTAAACTCCCTCATTTCCTATCCTCCGGCCCGCAGTGCTGCTTCATTTACCGTTCCGGCCGACGTGACGTATATCGACAAATATGCATTCAACAACACGTCAAGCCTTGATGCCGTCATAATCCCCCCGACTGTCTATCGCGCCGAAAGCACTATATTCAAAGGCTCATCTGTCGAGGAGGTCACCATTGCCTCGTCGACACTCATCGATGAGGCTATAATGGCAGGGTGCACATCGGTGAAAACCATAGTTTTCACCGGATTGGGCGCACTGATTCCCGACCGTTTCGCCGAAGGATGCTCTCGCCTGCTAAGGGTGAGATGTCCCGACGGTATGCCGGTCAAAGTCGGCGACAGGGCATTCTTCGGCTGCTCGTCACTGTTGGAATTCCCGTTCAGCATCACCACCCGTTATGGCAAGGAGGCTTTTGCCGAGTCAGGACTATTAGAAGTAAAATTCAATCCGGCAATCGCAAACGTCGAGTCCGCCAATTCACTATTGAACGAAAATATTTTCGCTCAATGCCCAAAGCTGGTGACTATGGACTTTTCTCAGATTGCCCCTTCCTCCGCCAATTCCGCAGAGCCATTCCCGTTCTATTCCAACCTCGCGCCACGCTGCCTGAAAATCTCCACAGTGAAATTTCCGCCCTATGCCTCCTTTGATGTGAACACCAATAAGCCTGACCCGATATTCGGATATCTCACCAATGTAGATAAAATCCATATCGGCTCATTCTTATGTACGAATAAAAGCATAGTGTTTGTTTACTCAGGCGCGCAGCCGGGAGGCGTTAAACGACCCGTCGTATATGCCTCCACCCACTGCATGAATTACGAAGGAAGAGAGCCTTCCATTCCATTCAGGCACCTTATCAATACCGCCAACGGTGCCGTAGTCGAGCCTATCATATATACCGACGCCTACTCGCCGTCGTCAAGCAACCTGCGAGACAAGGACTACGTGATACCAAGAGCGACATATTACATCCCGGGCGGCACGGCACCCAACTACCGCGATGCCGAAGAGGCCGGCTGTACACTGCGCGAAATGTTCTCCACCGACTACACCATCAATGGCGACGACATCGCTTTCACGATTCGCCGCAACATGGACAACGTGTCACTCTCTCGCGTAATACTCAACGGTAACATAGAAAAAATCGGTGGAAACGTACTATACCGATTTACTGCCTCACTCAAGGACTTCAAATCTCTGCAAGTCGAATACGTGATAGACTCCAATGTATCAATGACAACTATCTATCCTTCCTCATTCATCAGCCAGACCAGTGCAGTAACAGATGTCGAGACCGATGAATCAGATGCACCATGCCAATATTTCGACCTGCAAGGGCGCAAACTGGAGAGCGTCCCGGCCTCCGGCACATTATACATAATGCGTCGCGGCTCCAAATCGGAAATCAAAATAGCCCGATAAAAGAGCAAGCAAAAAAGCTTATATCCCCAATGGCAATGCATAATGCCCCATCCACGTGTATACACGTGGATGGGGCATTATTTTATCCGTAAGATTATTCAGGAATCAATGCACAGAAACCCTGCTTGTTGAACTGATAGTACATCTCGATGCGCTCGGGCGTGTCGTTCTGGAGCAGCGAGAGCAATTCCTTGGCAAATTCAAGCGTTGCCGAGCCGTTGGCCGTGACGATGTTGCCGTCGCTCACGGCCTGCTCATGGATATAACCGCCTTGGTTGACATAACACTCCCCTCCCCACATCTTTAGTTGTCCGACACCGTTGCCGGTGTGACGGACATTGTTGAGAAAACCGTGCTTTGCCATGAATGAGGCCGCGTTGCATATTGCGCCGACAATCCGGCCCTGCTCAACGGCCCGCCTGACAATCGGCACAACGCGGTCGGCGACAGGAGTCATCCAGCCGAAGCCCCCAATCAACACCAACGCCGCATAGTCGTCGGGCATCGTGTCAAACGAATAGTCTGGCACCGTGCGAAAACCGCCGATAGACCGCACTGGCTCCAATGTCGGGGCGACCACTTTATTGACATATTTCGGATTTTCTTTCAGCGCGAACTCGTCAGAGGCGATAGCCTGCGCGAGATACACCGCCTCATGCGCGGCATAGTCCAGCAAGAGGACATATAGGATTTCATTACTCATAATTTTACTATAGTTATTTATCATTACTATACCGCCGACGCCGAGTGTCTGCGGGCCAGAGGCTACGTTACCGATGTTGACGGAGGAATGTGTAATTTTCTTTAGTCATCAGACAGAAGTGCTCCGTACGTCTGTCTCCGAGCGGGGACTCTGTGTCATAGCTCGTGTGATGGAACTTGAAACCGCTTTTTTCACAGATCCGTCGTGACTTGTCGTTGCCCTCATAATACCCACACCACACGGCATCAAGGGACAACTGATTGAAACATCTCGAAATCAAAGCCTCGACAGCCTCGGGAATCAGCCCTTGCCCCCAGTAAGGCTTGCCAATCCAATAGCCAATCTCCGCCTCGCCTCGCTTCATGACGGCTGAGTGGAGACTGTTGGAGACCATTATTCCGCAACAACCGACAGGCTCTCCGCTATCTTTCAGAACAACCGCATAGGTCTCAGGTGCGGCAAACACGGTGCGTATAATCTCCAGGCTGTACTCTTCAGACGTGTGCGCGGGCCACCCTGCGACAGGCCCTATATCAGGGTCACTCGCATATCGGAACAGAGCGGGGGCATCGGCTTCACGCCAGGGACGAAGGATAAGCCGTCGGGTCTCAATCATCATCACGTTTTCGGCATTTTATATTGCAAAATTAATCAAAATATGCGTTATCTCGGAGGCTGTCGCTGTCAGTCGCTCAATCAGCTCTTTCTTATGTTCAGCGGTCAGTCTGCCGCGCTCTATTGATATGTATGGTATAATCAGAGGATTGTCTGACATTTACGTCTGGCCATTTCTTAGGCAAAAGCCTGTTCCATGCTCGCGGATGTAGCGGATGTCGCCTTCTCATTATCATGGCAACCGGGACATCTGTCCGACAGATACTTACAGCACGCGCCGCAGTAGAGGCTGCACGCCGCTATCAGTTCGTTATTCGCTACAATATTCCTCATTTATGCGATTATATTGAGATATGGGCAAATTCATTATCAATCCATATAGTGGCCTCCGTGCCTACGAAACGGAGCAACACATAGTTCGGGTCGTCAGGCCCTCCCGGGAAATGATTTATATACCAATCCTGCCATTTCTCTCTGCGGATATTGTCATCATCGATAATTTCCACCATGCCACGAAGACAGACACTTGAGCCGCCCTTATCGTAACATAAACCGGCTTTCGGATTGCGCTTGAAGTCGGCAACTTTCACAGAGTCCGCCCCGGTTGCCATCCATACTGTTCCGCAGCCCAGAGTATCGCCCTTAGCCATAGGCACAGGTCGCGGGAAACCATCGATGTTGACCGATGCTATTGTCACAGTCGCGCATTCCGCAAGAAGCTCTTCCACTTTTTGTATTAGGCGGGCGTCTCCACACTGCCTCCAACGTTTGAGATGAGGGAAGGACTGACGCATCATCTCTTTGGCCTGTTCCACAGTCAGGTTCTGTCCCGATTGCTTGTTTATCTCGTCAATAAACCGGGCGCAGTGGTCAATCATCTGCTCCATAGTCATATCCTGCGTAAACTTGCCCTCCTTGAAGCAGTACATGCAGTAATCATCATTGGGTGAGCCATCGGCATTTGAGCCATGGTTATGCTCATTGAGCGGCATTCCGCAGCTCTGACAGAATTTCGATTCCATTGTAGTTTTTCTTTTTTGCCCCACAGTCCAATGGAGCGATTTATAAACACAGAAGCGCGGACTGCAACGCCACGTCATATTTGGATGTCGCAGGCCATCGCGAAGCGCTTGCCCTGCAAGAAACCTAAAGGCACGAATGTAGTATAGAGAAGCCCACACCAACACGACTACAAAGTTACGAAATTACTATGAGATTTTAACGGTTTAACGGGGTTCCCCGGGGAGGCGATGTGCCAATCAACCATTGGATTTGGTATGACTTCGAAAAGGATTGTCCGGTAATTAGCCATACATACCCATCAGGACACAAAATCCCCGAAGCGTTCCAGCGACAGTTGGCGGCAAAACAATCCCCCGCATCGTCATCGCAAAGTGCTGGAATACGGTTATCATCGCCTTCTGTCGGTGGAAATATTCCCGAAGAACAAGGCTTCGCTCACGGAGACGAAATACCCGACGATTTCAAGCACTTCCTTGAAATGCACCCCGGCATGAGCTTTGAGGAGGCAAAACGCCGCTTCAAAGACGAACAGAAAGCAAAGCAAATCCGCAAAGGTATACGTTTACATTAAGCAAATAAGAGTCGCTGAAATGTACCGCATTCAGCGACTCTTAATAATTATATGAGGTAGTGGATGAGTGAATACAAATTAGTCCGTATTCCAACGAGCATCTGAATCTCCATCATAGGCATCCAATGGGTCAGTATACTCATTATTATTTATATGGTCCTCATATGGTGGCTCATAATCTGCCTCTGGAGTTATGTTTTCTATATTTCCATGAATAAGCCCGTAATGATCTATGCAATATTGGTACTTAGATTCATCTATAATTTCAGAAACTACAATAAGACCATCATGGAAATTATTATCTATGGAATCTAAACAGTATTTCGGTTCTACTATAATATTACAGTTAACATCCATAAATCCTACTTTGTCATTGAAGACAACCCCTATCGTATATTCCCAAGCATCAACTATTTGGTCATATTTAGGCTCTGCCAAAACTTTCCCATCTGTATCAATGACACCGAATTTACCATTCTTCTCAATCAATAGTCGATTATAAGCAAACAGATAAATTCCATCATATATATTTGGTAGGATAATTTCACCTTTATAATTCAACAAGCCCTTATATTTACTACTTGATCCATATTGTTTGAGTTTGGCAAATATGGAATTTGATGTAGAGGACACAATTTCATTTGCCTTAATTGTCTTTCCAAACACAAAAAGATTTCCTAATCCATATTCTGTAGAAGAATCTTTGAAGTACCCATAAATAACCATATCTTTTGCCAAAAGGAATTCATAAGAATCTGTATAAAAGGATAGTGCATTGAGATGGTTCGCGACATCCGTCAGATTAATCGCTCCGTTAATTTCAATGTATTCCATAAATAATTAGATTTATTTATCTTTTATTTTTCCAATTTTGCTCAATCTTTCAAATACGGTTGTGCCGGTAAGTCGTTGATACCGATTAAGCCCCTTAATTAGCCCACTTCCAAACTCTTTATGTATAAAAGTCATTACGCTAAACATGGGACTGTTATATAGCGTTAAGGCATAATTCATGTCCGTCTGACATAATGTCTCCCTATCTGAACGCCCATCCATCACACAAGCATTTAATCGATTGAATTGTTGCTGATAATAATGGGCAGTTTTAGCAAATATATTTTCTTGAATTTTTTGCTTAATTTGCAGTTGCTGTATTCTAACAGCTTGAGCGACCTCATAAAATTGTTCTATTTTAGCGAAATCAGAGGGGCTCAAACGTGAAGCATAAATATGCTTGTACTTATCCCATGCATTTTCTTCAAAAATTGGAATAGAGTAATGTAGGTGTTGCTCGTTAATTGCTTCACCAGAAATTCCCTCAACTTTTAAATACTCAATGTTCTTCTCAATGTTCTTTATTTGAAGAATAAGTATTGTTGTTGCCGATTTTAGGCTCTTATGTTCCTTATTAAGATAAATAAAGAGTGTGACCAGTACTGTAATCACTAATATTATTGTCTGAAAGAAATTTGAATTCAAAAATTCTATCATGTCACTAAATGAGTTTTATGGTTCATTGTTTAATGCAAAGTTACGAATTTATTATGAGATTTTAACAATCAAACGTGGCGCCACTGCGAAATTTTGCGCTGAAACATATGTATACCGGCATGAGCTTCGAGGAGGCCAAACGCCGCTTCAAGGACGAACAGAAAGCAAAGCAAATCCGCAAAGGCCCAAAACTTCACTAAAACAATTGCCACCGGGAGTTTTCTCTCGGTGGCTTTATTCTTATAAAGCATCTATATTCCCGGATTGTATATCCGGAATAGAGCTTCGGATTTTCTCAATGGGCCAGTCCCACCATTGTATCTCCATAAGTTTCTTTATAACTTTCGGTACGAATCTTTTACGAATCTCTTTTGCCGGTACACCGCCCACTATTGTATATGGCTCAACATCTTTGGTGACGACAGCTCTTGTCCCGATAATTGCACCGTCGCCGATAGTCACTCCCGCCATAATTACTGCATCGTAACCAATCCATACATCATTGCCAATAACTATGTCACCTTTGTTATCCCATGCTGATGCAACTTCCGACTTTGGCAAGTCCCATTCTTCAAAGAACAAAGGAAATGTGTAGGTCGAGAGTGATTTAAGCGAATGATTGGCGCAGTTGAAAATAAACTTGGCACCGCAGGCTATCGAGCAAAACTTACCGATAATAAGCCTGTCATTATTTATCGGATAGTGATACAGCACATTGTTTTTCTCGAAGTCTCGCGGATCATTTACAAAATCATTGTAGATAGTGAAGTCTCCGACCTCAATTGTAGGGCGCGTGACAACCGATTTCAGATACACCGTCTGATTATCACTGGAACGGGGGTATATTTTCTTATCCATATTGTACTGTTCCATCTCGATGCAGTTCCAAGTTTCTCCCAGACATTCGTAACTTTCGGTTTCAGACAGTGATACGCGATGAAAACCGGCAGACTCATAGCAATGGATGGCGGACGGATTATTTTCAAAGACACCGAGTGACACTTTCATAGCCCCAAGAGTTTCAAAAGCATACTTGATTGCCATGGAAACAAGAGCTTTCCCTAAACCGCGTCCGCGCTTTGAATCATCAACTATGACAAATCCCAATCGCTGTTCCACCGGATCGTCTGCCGGAATGCGAAGTGTGATATATCCCACAATATCACTGCCATTCACCATTGCCAATGCGCGTGAACGTTGTCCGTCAATGTATCTCTCATAGTATCTGTTCATATCTTCGGGAGTGACAGGATAACGCTCATACCTATCGGCACACCATTGGCGCATAAAATATTCGCTTTTTACCCACGATGTAATCACCGCAGCATCCGAAGGTTGATATGGGCGTAATGTGAGGCTCATGGTTTGTAGTTGCGTTTAATCTCGTTGATTGACTTGCCGCCGATGCCGAAGTTTTCATCCGGCAACTCTTTGATGGTGACTGTGAAGAACTGTTCTGGGATATGGGTTATCTCGGAGGCTGTTGCTGTCAGCCGCTCAATCAGCTCTTTCTTCTGTTCAGCGGTCAGTCTGCCGCTTTCGATTGATATGTATGGCATAATCAGAGAATAGTTTTGAGAATATCATCACAGAACATCGTAGGAATAAAATCCACAATCTGATAGTCGGCGATGCCGTTGATGTTGAATGGGTCTTGCGCTATGATGGCTTCCACGGCTGTGCGGTCGTTGGCTTTAATCATGATTACTCCGCCAACGCGAGATGTCTGGGGTCCGGAGGCGATGAAATCTCCGGCGGCATAATGCTTGGAAAGATATTCACGGTGAGCAGCAAGGAATCGGTCAACTTCGCTCAGCGGTTTCTTATACGTTAGAATTGCGATAAACATAGTCATTTGTTTTGAGTAATTTGTGCTCTATAAGCATGCTTGTTTACGAAATTTACCCAATTGTATTTATCGCGAAAATAATTATTAATTTTTTCGGTAGTTTGTGATGCAAAAATTCCGACACCTCCTATAGCGGTTATTTCAGGATGATTAAAAAATGCCCCTAAAGATAATCCGGCTGATATCGTCCCAATTATCTTAGACCAACGATTAACTTTTTTGTACACTCGATTAAGTTTTCTCTGGACCTTTACCTTTTCAATATTTAATTCCCTTAGTAAATCCAGAGGCTCTATCTCGTATGCATATTTGAATCTCTTATCGCAAATAGAATCTAAGATTTTACAGAATTCTTTTATTTCATCATGCTCACGTTGTTCCAATAAGTTAAACAGTCTATTTTCTACAGTTTTTAGATAAGAATCGCCACACTTCTTGTAATTATTACAGAGTTGGCAACGTTCTTTATTCTCATATAAAAACTCTGGCCAAATTTGAAACTCTGGCAAGAACATTTCAAGAATACTATTTATAGCTAAGGTCTTTTTGCCAATAGAAAAATCGTATCCAATTTTAATTGGTAATAAAGTATTAAGATATGATAAGTCAGAATCCTCTAAAGAAAAACTGCAATCTTCTTTTCTGGAAAAAAGAAGAGATGCATACAATGACCATAGCATAGGTATGCAATATTCATGATTTGCAATTGAATACATATGATCGTCTTCATTATTTACAAAACCATGATATTTCAATAAATTAATATCATCGTCTATCTGCGCATATATTAATGAACTCTCTTCTTCAGATATATCATTACTCTGAATAATTTCTATTAGATTAACGGAATTGAGAATCTCGTAAACAAGTTTCATTGTTTTTTGAATTTCATTCCCGCCGACTTTCATCTCATGTTTATCCATATTTTCAGTTGGGTTATCTTTCATTAAGATATCCCATATAGGCTTTGTAACAACAATTTTATCCACCCATAAAAGATTAGATGGAGAATTGAAGAGCCATGAGTAATTTAAGTTACATGCACTACAAGAACCATTTTCGATTCCAAATGCTAAACCTGTTTGCAAAATCTTTTTCATTTGAATTTATAAGTAGTTAACTCTATGAAAAAACATCAACAAAGTTACGAAATTATTATGAGATTTTAACTATTTAGCGTGGTGACCCGGGGCGATTTTGGGCTAAGGTCACCACATTTTAGAGGCTTCCACATAGTTAAAGTCTGTTAAAGTTTAGGGTATTGAGGAGGCTTGGTGGAGTTGAACGGTGGTGAACGATGATGAATAGCAGCAAGTCAATAGTTGAATATCAGCAAGTTAGAAGTCGGCACATATAGATGCGCATACACCACGACGCGCTTAATAAGCTGCATTTCAGGATATTGAGTGGGGTGCGGCGACTTTTGTGGTGACCCGGAGGGATGGGGTTAAACAAAAGACCGCTAATTCATTGAGAATTAGCGGCCTTTGGTGGTGCCACCAGCATTGTCAGTATTTATATAGTCGCGTGTTTATCAACTATATACACTAATTATTGCGGTGAATAATATCATTTGCTCCACTGATATCTTATGGCATTATGGGCATTTTGCACAGGACGTTTCTTGTACTCATCCCACTTACCGATTCTCAAAGTTCTCTCTATAATGCAAAGTTAGCAATAATCCAGCACAGTTTCAATGCCTTAATTGTTAAAACTCTCTTTAATCAATTTAACAAAGTAAAATATATCGAAATATGGTACAACTACAAAGGAAAAGTTATGATGTCCCGCTATGATTGTGTGACCACCTACAACGCCCGACGCAGTGGCATCACCAATATGTATCTCTTCCACAAATTCACCATTGTCCAGATGATGCACGTCAGCGGACACAAGCCCCCAAAGACCTTCATAGATTACATCAAACTCTCCTCCAACGTAATCGCCGACGAGATAGACGCAATTATCAACGGCGCAAAAGAAGAAGTATTCTAAAAGACTTGATGCCTGACTTGTGCGTTTTGCATAAGTTAGTTCCCCGATGTAGTGGATTAAGATATTTTTCTTTTGCCCAGTCGTATGTGTAGGTTTGGTTTATCGGGCATATATAAAGCCCGAACCAAACTAATCCGACGTCGATCATCCATGACGGTGCCAAATGAGTGTGCAAAATATGCGATTTGGCTATGTGACGTAGGTAAATATCGTTGTCGTACCCTTGAATATTGAGCCCAATTGTATCGGAGCTACTTACATCGTATAGCCAAATGTGGTGTAGAAATATTGGATTTGGCTGTGCGATGTAAGAATCTTTTTGTATCTTTGCAGTCTAAATTATATCTTATATGCTGATAGGAAGAGAGAAAGAGATACAAGAGCTGCGACAGGCCTACGATTCAGACGAGTCTAAGTTTGTCGCTGTATTTGGACGCCGTAGAATTGGTAAGACCTATCTGGTTAGGGAGGTCTTTCAAGATAACTTTGCATTTACTTATTCCGGAATGGCGCAAGCTTCTACAAAGGAGCAGTTGCAACGATTCTATTTAACTCTAAAGAGTCAAGGATTCAAGGGAGGCTCCTACCCGAATAACTGGATTGAGGCATTTTACATGTTGGAGCAGTATCTTGAAGGATTACCAGAAGGGAAAAAGGTAGTGTTTTTGGATGAATTGCCGTGGATGGATGGTCCAAAATCAAGTTTTATGCCTGCTTTTGAGAACTTTTGGAATGCTTGGGCTTCAGCGCGAAAAGATATTCTCCTTATAGTGTGTGGCTCTGCAACATCATGGATGGTGAAGAAGATACTCAAAAACAGAGGAGGTCTGCATAATCGTCTGAATAATCAAATACATCTTCAACCGTTTAATCTGCATGAATGTGAATTATATGCAAAGAGCATCAATTTGCCTCTGGAACGGCAAGAGATAATGGAGGCGTATATGGTGTTTGGTGGTATTCCCTTTTATTGGTCTCTTCTAAACAAGTCGCTCAGTCTTCCCCAAAACATTGACACATTGCTGTTTGGCAGAACGCCAAAATTGGGAAATGAGTTTAAGGAATTATACTCATCGCTTTTTAAGCAGCCGGAGCCGTATCTGGATATAATAACAGCTTTGGCCAAAAAGAAGATTGGAATGACACGTGAAGAGATAATTGCAAATTCCAACCTCGCCACAAACGGTCAACTCACAAAACATCTTGAGGATTTGGAAAACTGCGGTTTTATCCGTCGTTACCAAGCTATTGGCTCTAAGACAAAGAATGCCCTCTATCAGCTTATTGATAACTTCACGCTGTTCTACTTCAAATTTATGGAAGGTCGCAAGAATACGGATGCCAATTATTGGTCGAAGATACAGATGACTTCCGTCTTTAACTCATGGAGTGGTCTGGCGTTCGAGAGGGTCTGTCTCTTGCACTCCGAACAGATAAAAAAGGCTCTTGGAATAAATGGGGTTATCACTAACGAATACTCATGGCGCACCGCTGCCACTGATGAACATCCCGGAGCGCAGATTGACCTGTTGATTGACCGAAGCGACAAAGTGATTAATCTTTGTGAGATTAAATATTCCGACAATCCTTATACAATTGATAAGAAATATATTGAGAACCTGCGTAATAAAGTAGCTTTGTTTCGCCAGATCACAAAGACACGCAAAGGAATCGCCCTGACAATGATAACAAGTTCCGGACTTGTGAAGAACTCCTATTCGATGAATAATATCCATTCGCAAATCACAGCCGATGACTTGTTTGTGGACGCATAAACCCCATAAGTTGCCGACAAATCAGCAGGATTATCAAGAACGAAAGACTGAGCATTACTGTTTTTCTTTTGCCCAGCCGTATATGTAGGATTAGTTTATCTAGTATATATAAAGCCCGAACCAAACCAAACTGTTATAACGAGCAGACAAACCTGAGACCATCCAAACTGAGAAAAAGAAACAACATCCAAAGATATGGCGCAGCTTAACGATTTTATGACGAGGATTGACCTGTCGGTGCTGAATGATTATGTCGCGGCTAATGGCAAGAGCGTTGTCTATGCCAAGGG
>ERZ808054.78-NODE-78-length-121169-cov-5.839114_pt1 | contig 121169 bp, 110 predicted proteins | sample MGYA00380201_ERZ808054 | MGnify/ENA primary metagenome ERZ808054 (study PRJEB31490, sample SAMN06133419) | mouse gut metagenome | isolation source: Z5_2 | host: mice | place: China: Chengdu | collected 2015-05 ...
ATGTTAGGTGATATCTCCGGCCTCGAAAAGATTTACATTGTCTGCGGCTATACAGATATGCGCAAATCGATCGATGGTCTCTGTGCCATGATCGAAGACCAGCTTAAGATGGATCCGTCGTCCAGTGCTCTCTTCCTTTTCTGCGGAAGAAGACGGGACAGGATCAAAGCACTGTTCCGGGAGCCGGATGGCTTTGTCCTGATCTATAAACGGCTGTCTGTCCGGGGCGGCTATCAATGGCCAAGGAAGCAGTCGGAAGTCCGGAATCTTTCCTGGCGGGAGTTCGACTGGCTGATGTCAGGAATTGATATCGACCAGCCAAAAGCACTTAAAGCAGAGTAAAAAAGCATCTGGATCTCGGTAAAAATCCTGCACAGAAAAATGGCTGATTTCCTTATAAATTCAGCGTTTTTCAGTCTTTGTTTTCCTTTAGGAATGGCTGTATTTCTGGTATAATAAAGATATCAAATCCAAGGAGAGAACGATGGCTTCCAGTGCAAAAGACATCCAGCTGCGAGAGCTGAAGGACACCATAACACAGCTGAAAACAATGATCTCTGAGCAGACGGAACTGATCAGATCTCTCCGTCTTGTTATTGACGAAAAAACCAGCCACGAAAAAGCCCTTCAGGAACAGGTAGATTACCTGACCAAAAAGCTTTTCGGTTCCTCCAGCGAAAAAAGAACCGATGACATTCCAGGACAGCAGAACCTTTTTGATGAAGCGGAAGTGGAACAGGATCTTTCCCTGTTGGAGGAAGAGACCATAATCCGGAAGCATACCCGCAAGAAGAAGGCAGCCCATGAGGAGCTTTTCAAAGGGCTGAAAGTTGAAAAAGTAGTGATTCCTCTTCCGGAAGAAGATCAGTCCTGCCCGGTCTGCGGTACGCAGATGGTTCTGATCGGCGAAGAGTATGTCCGCCGTGAGCTGGAATTCATCCCGGCCACATGCAAAGTGATCGAATACTACAGCCAGAGTTATGGATGTCCGTCTTGTAAGGAAGGATTGGGAGACACAGAAAAACCTGTGATCGTAAAGTCCCAAGTTCCGAAGGCCCTGGTAGGAAAAGGCCCGGCGACCGCATCTGCCGTTGCATGGACGATGTATCAGAAGTACGCCAACGGACTTCCCCTTTACCGTCAGGAGAAAGACTGGAAACAGTATGGCGCCCAGATCAGCAGGACGACACTTGCCAACTGGATTATCTATTGCTCCAGGAATTACTTTCAGCCAATGTATGATTACTTCCACCGGGAACTGCTGGGGCGCAGCTTCGCAATGGCAGATGAGACCAGAGTCCAGGTACTGAAGGAAGAAGAACGCCGGGCACAGACACAATCTTTTATGTGGCTGTTCCGCAGCGGCGAAGACGGTCTTCCTGCCATTATTTTATATGGCTATTCACCAACCAGGAGCGGCAGCCATGCAAAGGAGTTTTTGGAAGGCTATCATGGGTATCTGGAAACGGATGGTTATCAGGGTTACAACAGCCTGCCGGATATCAAGCGGTGCTCCTGCTGGGCACACATCCGCCGGTACTTTATTGACGCCGTTCCCAAAGGGAAACAGTATGATTACAGCCAGCCGGCAGTACAGGGAGTCCAGTACTGTAACCGCCTGTTTGCCATAGAGGATTCCATTCACAAAAAATATCCCGGTGATTATGAAAAGCGTAAGCAGCTGCGTCTCGAGAAGGAAAAACCTGTTCTGGAGGCTTTCTGGTCGTGGCTTGAGCAGCAAAAGCCAGTCCGGAATACCCGCATGGATAAAGCAGTGAATTATGTCCTTAACCGGCGGGAAACAGCACAGACTTATCTGGAGGATGGCCGCTGCAGCTTCACGAACAATCTCAGCGAGAATGCGATCCGTCCATTTGCAGTTGGCCGCAAAAACTGGTTGTTCAGTGATTCTGTAGAAGGAGCCAATGCCAGCGCAGTGGTCTACACAATGGTTGAAATGGCAAAGGCGCACGACCTGAATGTTTACGGATATCTGAAATTTCTGCTGGATCATCGTCCAACGAAAGAGATGACCGATGATCAGCTGGCAGAGCTTGCACCCTGGAGTGAAAAACTTCAATCTATCAAAAATCGCATGTGAATTATAGTGAATTACTCCAACTCGCAAAGGGCTGGGGGTAATTTTATATCTGACCGCATTATTATTTGGCGCTTACTGTACAAAAAGCCTTTAAATATGTATGGCTTAACAATGTATGAAAACCAAAAAATGATACGCATACCTTGCGTACCATTTTGCATAATTTATGTATAAAGTTGTTTATAATGAATAATTATTCACGCATATCTTAACACACCCTTATATATAAAAGGGACTCTGTTAAAAATTCCAATCCCGATAATTTTATAGTCTTATCTATAAAAAATTCTTTCAACGCCGTCAATCTCTGAAGGCCGTCAATCACAATCCATCTGTTGTTATTGCTTCCATCAAAATAAAATGCTGGCAAAGGTATCCTGAGCAGCAAAGACTCTATCAACTGGCTTTTTTGAATCCCTGTCCACAGCCCACCCTTCCTTTGAAAATCCGGCATCAAATCAATCTCGTCATTTTCTAATCGCGCAAGAATCATGTCCAGTGACAGCGGTTTCGGAGAAATATCTATCTTGGTGGTATCATAAGGCTTGATCAGCTCTGCGTAATCTCCTTCTTCCTTTACATCCTCCACATCATCATCACCGCTTACCAACTGCACACCCCTATCAGTGATATAGTTCTCACACGCTTCCATCTTTCTATCTATTTCGGGCAGAGAAAAAATGACATCCATAAACAAGGATCTGTTCAATGTTCCATCCCGGTAATTTGTGGCAATACCTATCAATTTATCCAGTTCTTTTATATATTTTTCTGACAGCATTTTGCTTGACTCCTTACATAGTTTTTTATATCTTACATATACTATTTAGCGAGGTGATTATTTTGACCAGATTCAGATTAGAAATCAATCTCGAACCCGAAAAAATCAGCAATACCTTCCGTTATTTCTGGTGTATCATAAAAGAGGAAGATTCTAAGTCTCCCTCCAACAACGGTTTCGGTTGGGCAGACTCTATTGAGAATGCATTTTTTCAATCCTACAGCTATTACAGAAACCATATAAAATGATTACGCCTTGTCCGCTGTTTTCTATCCCCATAGGAGAACCCCTGCTTATTCAGTTCCATAAGCACTGAAATAAACCCCTAGGACAGTTTCCGAGATATGTACCAGATACAAATACAATTTGTGCTTTATATGCATATAAGCACACCTACCAAAAACTTTTCTCTCCATAATTAAGATTAAACTCCACGAACCTCTTGCCGAAAACGTATCTGGCGAAACAAGAACCTCATACAAATTATAAACTATTGATGCAATTTCCTTAGTTTCTTCAACCATTCTGGGAAGTATCTTTTTTAAAACGGTTGTTTCAGTCACTTTTACAGCCAAGCACTATATTCCAAACAGCGATAACAACTGTACTATTTCATCTATATAATTTTGTTTAAGTTAAATCTGTTTCCACAGGAATATCTTTTATTTCCCAAGGAGCTTTCTTTCATGGTAAACTTATTAATAGAATCTAAGACAGGATTCTATTATTTAAATTCTATTATACATGCTTCCCTTATATCCTACAAGAAAATTACGTCAACTTTTTGAAAATATTCAATCATAATTATGCAGCCCACCAGAAAGAATAAGACAGAATCAGTTCGGCCTCTCCCAGTCGGACTAATTCTGTCTCGTCTTAGAACATCCCTTATCTTTCCCGCAGCTCACCCTTCATCAAACTTCTCCCGCAGTTTATTCAGTGCTTTCTTCTCGATCCTTGACACATACTCTCCTGTCAAGTTAGGGCTAAAAAATTCGGATATCTACTTACCTACCTTACATTCAGTATTTACACCGATAAATATGTAATCAAATCCTCATACAGACTCGGATAATTCATATCCTCCATCACTTCTCTGAGTTCTTCTAAAAAGGTCTGCGCATTTCCACACTGCTGATGTGCCTTAAAATCTTTGATGATGCGTACCACTACCCGCCGCCGTGCCTTTACCAGCATCTCCCTGTTCAGCCCTGTGTCCTCTATCGTAGTCCTGGCCCTCGGATTATCATCAATTGCTTCATATTCGCCCGTCTGTAAATTCATGCACAAATACTCTTCAATATGATCCAAAGACGGATCTAAAATAGGATATTCAAAATTCCATTTCTGTTTCTTATAACTGGTGTTACAAACCTCGCAACACCAGTGCAAATTATCCCACTCAAAGGAATACTTATGAAATAGAACCAGTGATTTAGGTTTCAAATGTTCAATTCTTCCATACGTACTGATTCCTATAATGGATTCACAGTAGCAACAATGGCCTGTATACATCCTCTCCAATGCTTTCTTGACATCCTCCTGTCGATATCTCTCCCTATATTCCGCATCTACTTTAGAGTAAGAGCCTTTATCCTCAATTTGTGCTAAAAGTTCTTTTGTCCACTGCTCTGCATATAGAGAAAGGCTCAAAGGCTTTTCCGCCCTTTTTACATATCTCATAAAGAATCCCTCAACATTTCATCTATAGAAAGATAAGCTGCTTCCTCCACACCTATATCATCCTGTGGAAGAATATTATTCAATTCCCTTATCAACAAATAATATCTTTCCAGTTCTTCTTCCGATATCGTATGGGCCAGCCTTTTTTTCGCCAAGACAGTAAGATGATTTAACATTTCCACCGTTTCCGGATCACGGCTGCTGGAATCCATGCACTGTTCCAAAACGTCGTTGACTTGCCAGCCTTTTACCGTATATCCCTGGCTGACCTCAGATGGCATGTCTAAAAACTGATCTATCGGATTCAGCACTATCATATTTTCGTCCTTGCACGATGCCACGATAATTGGAGAGTGTGTAGTTGCAACGAACTGAACCTTTGGAAATGTTGTCTGCAATGATTTTATTACCTTCCACTGCCAATTAGGATGTAAATGCATATCTATTTCATCGATCAAAACAATCCCCGGTGTGGACAATATTATCTGATCCAACAAATCCGGATTCAAAATCGCCATTCTATATGCTATATCCAACACCATACCAAGCATCGTCCTAAAACCGGAACTTAACAGTCTAAGTGGCAGACGTTCCGAGTCACAGGCGTACATCAGTTCCTCCGTCCGCTTATCAAAAAATATCTGAATATTTTCTTTATCCATCATTACCTGCATAAATTGTGCAACAGCATGTTTTACAACTTCATATTCAACAATTTCTTTTTCCTGCTGCCAGGATATATAATCCATCTTTTTACACCAATTTGTGAGCATCCTTGTATTTGACGCTTCCTCCAGGCAATCTGTATACCCGACTACTCTGGAAAAATCAGCAGAAAATGGATCTACCCATTTATCCTTTTTTTGATTTGAAATTCTGGAAAAACTCTGATAACTGATTACAGGGAGAATAGATTTGACATCAGCGACCATACTTTCCGCTTTTTTGCAAATTTCTCTTGGCTCAATTGTAGAACGGGAACTGCTTACACTTTTTTTCTGGCGTGAATAAAAATAGTTTTCACCATCAATTACCACATTTACATCTACCTTAACAGGAGTTTGATAAAGAATATTGCTGGAACCCGTTCCAAGAAGTTGCGTTTCACGGCGAATTTCCTCCTTGGAAAAATGGATCGTATCCACACCTTGAACGCCAGCCAAAAACCCCCCCAACGCTACAGCAATAGCCTCCAGAATAGACGTTTTTCCTGTTCCGTTATTTCCAACAATTAAATTGACATGTTCAGAAAATGAAAAATCTGCCTTTTGAATTCCCTTAAAATTTTCAATGTGGATTTTTGATAAAAACATGCGGCAAATCCTCCTATACATATATCAATTGCATAAAATATTGTTTTGACATCTGTTAGTAACCCTTTTTCATATTTTTTCTAAATAGTATAGCATTATTCATCTTCAACTACGATGTCACTGTCATCAAAAAGAGACAGCTGTTCCGACCCACTCGAAATCCTTTCTTCTTTGCCCTTATATTTTATCAAATAGAATGGCAAAATTTCTCTGAATTGTTCCGGACACGGCAATGTCTTTAGTTCCGAAACCGTATGAGAAACAAACACCATCAATTCTTCTTTTTGTACACTGCTTAATCCTCGAAATAGCCGCTGCCAGCGCAAAGTAGTTCCATTATTTTCAAAGTGAGAACGAAACATAATCAGTTCTCGAGGCATCGCCAAAAGTTCAAAATATTCCTCAATCGTATTGCCAAATGCTTTATAGAAAAAGTCGGAACCAGCAGCAACAACCCCTTTTGTCACCTGCAAAATTGCCGAAATCGCACGGATTGCTTTTTTCGTCCAGTATACCCCAATATAGTTGCGATCTGTACGGTCTATTGGCGAATATTTCATAGGGAAAGAAAAAATCTGAATTCCAAGTTCTCTGTTTAATTCAATATTAATTCGCAACCTCTCATACAGATCTTCCGGCCTGTCCTCATAATTGAACAATATATAATTCGATATTTCTTTGATACCATGCCTATGTGCTGTACGAACAGCCTCACAATATATATCTTTTAACTTAATATTGTCAAACGCAATACGCAATGGCCGAATGGCGAGCCGGGCCAACTGCTTCATATTATCATCGTTGATTTTCCTCCCATCAACACCTTGATTAAAATCCAAATAACGAGATTTAGCTGCCTTATTACGGTACTTTTCAATGATCGGAGACAATTGTGCCTCATGTGTTAGTATAAACTCCGCAAAATCTTCTGTTTCTTCTGCCTCTATGACTATTTGAAGAAAAGTATCCAGCATTTCCTCTGACTTAATACGTTTTTTAAATGCCTCCAGATAGTTCATCATTTTATTATCAAGAAAAGCCCCTCTGTCTCCTTTACGATACCTCATCATCACAATATTGTAATCTCCGGGTGCAATATATTTTGCCCCTTTCCCAAACCCTGCCGCACAAAGATCATCAACAAGTCTTTCCAAGTCAGGAGTATTCAGCACGTTATTATCTAATAGTAACAAGTGCTGTTTAGGACCATACTTCTCATCTATAAGACTAATTTGTTCAATAATATTGTTTGTAACATGAAAGTCCGGCTCCAAAATAGGTACTGCACAGAAAGGACAACGATTCGGACATCCGCGAGTCGTATAAGCAAAATAATTATCACCAGCAGGATATTTATATTCCGTTTCCTCTAGAATATCGTAATCAAGAGGCAATTGGTCAACATTTATACCATTATGGTCTCCTACCACAGAAGTATCTGTAAACAATCCTGTCAATATATGCGAACGGTCTATCCCTGTAGCTTCCACTATCCTGTCTGGCATAAGCGATGCCATGATCCCACCAACATACAATGCGTCCACATAATCCACTCGAAACAAATAATGATTAATTGTCTCAACAGAAATCTTAAAATCAAACGTAAACAGCGTCGTAACATATATTCTGTCCCATACTTCCGCATCAATACTGGGATTTATACCTTTTACAAATCGAACTTCATCACCAAGAATTTTGTGATAAGTACTGATCTTCATAAGTCCCATTGGCGGATACTTATTTTTATAATTCGGTTCTACTAATAATACTCTCATTTCTTCTTTACACTCAGTTCCTCTTTTATCTTTTCACGCAATCTTTCGGCAGTCTTAGTATCATTTACAAAGTAGGTATCAATCACAGAGATAATACGCTGATATAGCGCACGTTCCTCACGACTGTACGATGAAGGCAAATCATTTTTTGTCGCATAACCTGCATTTATTATTTTCGTATTCAATGTGGTTACTTTCTTTGTTGCTGTTTCTGTTTGAGAAAGTGCCTTCAATACAGTTTCTTTCCGCTCACTGTCAAAAGTTCCATTTTCCAATGCCTTGCGAACTTTTCGCTCCTCCGTTTCTCGATTTCGAGTAATTTTCTCAAGTCTTTCCGAAATCTGTTCACGTTTCTCATCAGAAGTTATCGCACCAGATTCAATGCGCTCCTCAAGTTGTTTTTGCTCTTCATTTAACTTATTCAAATTACGAAGTGCGGAAGTCGCTTCTGAAGTTCCACGGCGATATTTTTTGTTAATAATACCCGCCCACTCTGACAAAGCGCTTTTCATTTCACCGTAAATATTATTAGGTTCAAAATCATCTCTCTGTGAGTTTGGGATCATATCGTCATGCAAAACATGTATTTCTCCAGCAAACATACGGTTTGCATTATGACCTTCTGATGGGAAAAATTTAGAAAAAGTCGTACCATTTCCCACTAAAATATTACCCTTACGGAAACGTATACCCTGAACCGTTTCCTCTGAAATCACACCCGAAAAATCAGTAATGGCTAGCCAACCCATGTATAACGGACTTCCATCAGAGGCCTCCTGATATATAAATTCCACATCACGCACATAATCCTTATTTTTTGTACGTTCCTGCTTTCCTGTTGACATTCTCCGCGAATAAGGCTTATATATAGGCTTTTTTCTTTCTCCACGCATTATTCTGTAGCAAGTAATTGGAAATCCCTTCTCACAAAAAGCATCTCGAATTTTTCCAGCCTGTGAGAATTGCTGACTATCAAAATCAACAGGCGCCGTTTCTGAAATATAACTTATTACACAATTTTCATCCAACAACCCGGATTCCCTTGAAACGCCCAGCAGCCTTACCTCAAAATAATGTTCATCAATATCCTCCGATTGCTCATCAAAACTGCTTATGGCACTAAAAGTCTCCATAATGTCCGAGGTTTCATTATTAGATTTTCGTAAAAGTTGTTGCATTCGTACACAGTCGCACGACATAACTGTTTTCATTGCATCGCCAGATGCAGAGGTAATGAATTGTACTTCTTCCGCATAGGCAAGCCCGCCCAATCGTCCGATTCCCCGAAATCCACGTTCTTTTATTCCATCCTTATCAGACGCTCCTACATTCATTAGTTTTACTTTTGCATCACTTTGCGCAATTCCAACGCCATTGTCTTTTATAACAACACTACATTCCTTGTCATCAATAATAATGTGTATTTCAGCCTCTTTTGTTTTCAGCACCCCTGCCGCAATTGCCTTATCTATAGAGTCGCAAGCATTCTGAATATATTCACGATAAATGTGCATCGGATTAGAATACATACCTTTTGTCAATATCTCCAAAAGAAACTTTCCGGCAATTGGCTCTCTCATTAATTACTACCTCCTTGGTGATAAGATGGAAATGGAAATTGTATCTTTAACAATGTCTTGAAAACTGGATGATGAATAATTAAGTCACCTTTTTTCAGACGAGTCATCATATTTGCATAAACCGCTGGGACAAACTTGTAATCAGGTCTGGATACTTCAATCGCATTTGTTCTCCCATAAATATTTGTTCCACAGTTGCCCTTAATGCGGTCATGAATTACACTCCTAAACTGCTCGGCCGAGAGCAGAACAACACCCTCCGAACGCCCTCTCTCAGTGATATCAAGAAGATTCGCAAGCAATGGCGAATTCTTACTCGATGTCGACGGAGCATACTTATTCAACTCATCTACAAAAATAATTAGCCTCTTGGGTACGGGTTTGTTGCTTATACGGTCATCCGGGTCATAATCTCCATGCTTTAATGAATAAACAGAACGAATAATGTCTCCGAAAACAAGACATTGAAGTTGTTCAGCAAGCCCTGCTATATCCACCACCATCATCTCTCCGCCATTGATATTTAAAATATCATCCGAAAGATATGTTTGGTTCTGTTCCTTAGCACTAGACTTTGCATTTACAAAAATATCATCATTTATCGAGTTATTAATAAGACGTCTGAAACGTTGCCAAGACTGAATTAATATAGATGAGTTACTATTTTTCCCACTACCTTTACTGCTAAATTCCTTTAGAACATCCTTAAAATCAGACCACCCCAAATCACCTTTAAATTCTTGTCCATAATCAATATAATTCAAAATGGATTCTATTGTCCAGTTCGGGTCATCTACATTGGCAAACAACATATCTACCTTACCAATATCATGTTCAAATGTATAAACATAATTTGCTGTTTGCCCGGCTCTAACCTGTTCTGCCAAATCTTCCGTAGCCAATGCAGTATTAGCATATAGCTTTTCCTTTTGTCTTTTGTATGGGTACAAATATTTGACATTTTCAAATGGAGTACAAGGAACTCCTAAATCGTCCCAATCTTTCCGCTGATCTTCTGTTATTTTATCACTAGGGCGATGTATATGGAGTAAATCGTCACCTTTTACATTCAGCACAATAATAGCTACATCCTCTTTATATTTATGCTGAATTGCTTTCAATAAGAACATAGCATAACTTGTCTTTGTTGCCAAACCAGAAATACCAGAAATATTAATATGCGCCCCCTCTGGCCCTACGAGAAAGTCTCCATTATACTTAATTGGAACAGAAACGCCATTGCCAGTTTTCATAAGCCCCGCCGGTATTGCCGTTTTTTCATCAATATTATCTAAGCCAAGAGCCACTTGAATATCATCTTCATCTGCCATATATACAGCAGACCCCTCAAATACCGGCATGAAGTTCTCTTTTGTATTATGGACAACAGATACTTTCGCATAGGAAAGTGAAAGTCTCCTTGTTATTGGATCTGTCTCAACATTTCCAAAATCAGATGATACATAATTGCTGATGTGACCCAATCCATCAGTAATATGGAGGATATCTTGCACTACACCATAAGTTATAGAATCATCTGTTCTGTTTTCCACAAGAACAATATCAAAAGGGCTTAAAATTGTCTCATCAGCAAGCCAAAATTGAAACTCATCGCAGGATGAAGGATACTTTTCGGTAGCAGAAACTTTACCTATTAGTTTTCTTGCACTCATTTTCTTCTCCTCAGTTTATCTAAAATTTCGTTTGAAATTATTAATAAATACTAAATCACTTTCAAAAGATGATTTTATAAGGGTTTCAGTCAAATATACAGGATACAGATGACTCGCCCATCTCGCATCCTTACCATAACAGGTTGGAGAACTCTCATTAAGAATCGAAAGGGAAATATTATCTACTACAGAAGTACTTATTCCATTTTCATCTTCCATCACTGCCATTTTTTCAATCTTCACAATCCCCTCCAGGAGATTTGAAACCCTGTTTTTAGGTCGTATTCTTAAATACCAGCATCCGAATTTGCGTTTGTTACAATTTTCTTTTAAAAATACAGGAGTACGTTCCCCATACTCTAATTTCAGTAATTCCGCACCAATTTGTGTGCCTCCCCGTTTCGCCTTACTGGAAGTTGGCATCATGGGATCAAAGCTTTTTGAAACACCTGCCACATTATAAAACATATCCGCAAACTCAGGTTTTCCTGTATCTTGACGAATGAATTGTAATGGGCCATCAACGATAAGCATTTTATCTGGCTCTAATACTCCAGAGTCAACCATATTGCCCAGAATAGTAATCTCCATATCATGCATCATCGAATTTGCTTTTGCAATCGCCCCATTTACTGGTACGCTGTGTTCCTTTTGATCAAACTTATATTTGACTACATCAAGATGCAATTTTTGTGCCATTTGCGACTTTATAATACGTTGCCGTATTTCTGCAAAATCTACCTCATTCATCCTATCACTTAGAAGAAGAAGATTTTTGCGAAATATTTCACCAAAGGCATGAATTTTTTTATTTACATCACGTTCAGTACATCCGGCACATATCTGTGCTACAACAACCGGATATATCTTTTTCCCTTCTAACACCATATCCCCAATTTTATATGTACGGCGCGACCCATCCATAAAGAAAGAAAAAGCGGAATAGCTTCTATCTTCCAAAGAAATATCCAAACTTCGTTTCTTCTTAGATTTATCAGTCTCAAACGGCTCGCCTATTTCTTTGATTTCATCGTCTCCATCCTGATAAGGTTCAGGATAGTGATGATCAAGGTCAAGGCTTTCATTATGATAGAGCACAATTTTTCTCTTATCAAAAATCTCGTTTAATGTGGGCATAATAAATCTCCATACAGCTATATATCAAAAAAGAAAGAACAAATGAAATATTATAAAATAAATTAATCCTTTGAATCTGCAAATTAGTTAATTCTCTACTCTGCTTTGCAAATGTACTTCTGTTCAAATTAAAATCAGGCTAATTGTTCTCAACCAATAATACAACTAAAACCTTTTGCACCTACAAAGAAAATGAATAAAAATATATACATATCTGTCTTTACAATTTAAAAATATTATAGTCAAAATTGTGATCAAAGTCAATACAAAACGTTGTTTGTTGCTCTTATGTAAGCACTTTTGTCATGATACAACTTTTGATCCTCATTCTTCTAAAATAGAATATAACACAGCAAAAGCAGTCTATTTCAGCAATATGTGCTTCAGACTGCTTTTACTATTCATTGTTTGAATTTTCTTTTACTAACAATATCAAACTTTAATTACTCAATCCTGCTCAAACTTCTCCCGCAGTTTCCCCAGCGCTTTCTTCTCGATCCGGCTCACATAACTCCGTGAGATCCCCAACCTTTCACCGATCTCACTCTGGGTCAGCTCCCTGTTCCCCCACAGTCCATACCGCAGTAATAGAATTTCCCGCTCCCTTTCTGTGAGTTCCTGCCGCATCAGCGTCATAAGCCTTTGGACATTCCCCCGATATTCCAGGGCCTCCACCACATCCTGCTGCTCCTGTTCAATCACGTCCATCAGGTGAATCTCGTTCCCCTCTTTGTCCTGTCCGATGGGTTCGAAAAGGGATACCTCCCTGGAAGTCTTTTTCTTGCTGCGCAGCAGCATCAAAAGTTCATTATCAATACATCTGCAGGCATAAGTAGCCAGCCTGCCCTTGCCTGCATCAAAAGTATCTATGGCCTTGATCAGGCCGATACAGCCGATAGAGATCATATCTTCCATATCTTCATCCACGTTCTGGTATTTTTTGGCCACATGAGCCACCAGGCGCAGATTGCGCTCTATTAAGGTGTCCTTGGCTGCCCGGGCCTGGTCGGCATCTCCTTCCCTGAGCAGGCGGACATAGTGAGCTTCTTCTCCAGAGGTTAAGGGTTTTTGAAAGGTCTTCAATCGTAGCCTCCACAGGATACTCTTACCTCTAGTCTATGTGATTAGGACATTTTGCGTGCCTTTCCTACTTTTTAAATGGATGGACCGGATTCCAAGATCCTCGGTTCCAGAAAATCCGCCATTACATAATTGGCCAGGTCCAGCCCTTTTGGAGTCAGGCATAAGGTTCTGCCCGCCTCCCCCTCCCGGTAAACCAGCAGTCCCCGGGTCACATGTTTCCTGATTACATCTCCATAAATCTGTTCCAGCCCACAGTGGAATATCTCATAAAATCTCTCCGCCTCGATGCCCGCCGTCAGCCGAAGGCCCAGAAACATATATTCCTCCATCTGCTCCGCCACGCTCAGACGCTGTTCCAACTCCCGCTGCCCTAGTGGATCCCCCAGATACGCCTGCAAATCCGCTCCGTTTTGAAACCTTATGTTTTCCACCAGCGAAGCTGCCCCAATGCCAAAGCCCAGATAGTTTTCCCGGGTCCAATACCCCAGATTATGGCGACACTCACAACCCTCTTTTGCATAGTTGGAGATCTCGTAGCGCCCATAGCCATACGCCCGCAAAACCTGCTCCGTCAGCCCATACAAAACCCGCTCCGTCTCCTCGTCCGGCAGTTCCAGACTTCCGGCCTCAAACTTTCTGGCAAAATCCGTTCCCTCCTCCAGAATCAAACTGTAGGCGGAGATATGTTCCGGAGCAGGCACAAGCTGCGCCACCCTTCTCAAGGTGGCCTGGTAGGAGGCGGAAGTCTGCCCCGGCAAACCACTCATCAGATCCACATTGATATGGGAAAAGCCTGCTGCCACCGCCCCCTCATAGGATTCCAGAAACTGCCCCCAAGTGTGGACCCTTCCCAAAGTCTTCAATTCCCCGTCCCAGGAGGATTGCAGTCCCAGGCTCAGACGGTTGACCCCCGCCTTATAAAACCCTGTCAGCGATTTGCGATCCACCGTGCCCGGATTGGCCTCCAGAGTGGTTTCGGCCCCAGGCAGCACCCGATAACAGCGCCGTAAAGTCTCCAGAATCCGCCCGATCCCCTCCGGCCCCAGCAAACTGGGAGTACCGCCGCCAATAAAGACAGTGACCACCTGGAAATCCTCATATGCCTGCGCCCGGCCCTCCATTTCCCGCTCCAGAGCCTCTATATATTTTACCTGCGTATCCTGTCCTGCAGGAGCGGACAAAAAGTCACAATACCCGCATTTGCGCACGCAGAAAGGAATATGAATGTATATTTCTATATTTTTCACTCAGCCCCACTCACCTGCTTAAGTTTTGCCTGTCCTCTGCAAGCCCACGCCCCCACCACATTTGAATATATGTTATGTGGCACACAATTTTATGAACTGCTTTCAATAAAACCTAACGCTACTGCCATTGGCGGATTCAATACAAGAACATCCGCCTTCCATATTTTTCTGTAGCGCAGCAGCCTTGACTCAAGTTCTGCCCTGGGTCCGCCCAGCCAGCTTTCCTTTGCGTCCGCAATAACAAGAACAAATTTGATTTTGTTTCCCGTATATGTCCGCTTTTGAATAAATTTTTCTCCCACACTGTCACTTTGCCCATTAAACCCTAAGACAGTTGCCGAAAACATATTGATGGAATCTACAAATTTATCCGTTATGTCAGAATAATACTCCTCATATTTCTTCTGCTTATCTTCACTGTCATTCTTGTTGGCACTATTGGGACAGGACTTCTTAGCCTCTATAAACAGCACATTTTCATCTGTTGTCAAATAGATAAATTCAACTGTTTTGATCCCTCCCCCTGCCTTCCTGTGAATATCAGAATGTTCAATTTGAAACAACTGTTCCTTTTCCAATATATCAAATTTCATTCCTGATTCTATAATGGGTTGAGCCCTCATAACTTCACCCCTATCTCATCTCTGTAGATCTGCAAATAGGTTTTGGTAATAGGGTTGTTCTCCAGCAAAGTAAATTGATCACTGGTCTCACAGCATACCCCTCCCTTCCCTGGCTGAAAGAAAAATGAGTAGTACGAAACCAAATCTTCTTCCCTTTTTTTGATATCAATATACTTAGCTAAAAAATAATTATGAGTGGACAAAAAAATCTGTACGCCATTTCTGTGCAATTCCAACAGCAATTCCGCCACTGTCGCCAAATAAGCAGGGTTGACATTCGCCTCGGGCTCGTCCCAGAACAGAATCGAACCTTTTTCCAAGGTACCGTTCTTGGCCAGAAGCCACAAAAGTCCCATTTTTTTAATGCCCTCCGCTACAAGACTGAACTCCTGTTTTGAACTGCCCTTTTTTAAATAGAATTCGTCTTTCTCTCCGTCATAGACCACCTGTCCGTCTGTCATTTTCTCTATTCTTTTAAGCATGGCCGCCCTGGAAGCAGGATTTTTACCCATTGTTATATCAATTTTTGCAGAATTGATAATATCAATATAAGTATCGTCAAACCGAACATTATCAACGCTTGTTGCAGCGGCCAGCTTATAGCTGTGAGACAATATTTCTTTTGCGGGAATAAAAATGCTGGAATTATTCTTAAATTCTTTTTCCCACTTTTCTTTCCCCTTTACGCTTGCCGCGCTTTTTTTGGTCCTTTTGTCAAAGGAAATTTCCAGATGCGCATCCGTCTTTTTATCGCCATTCGCCGCACTGACTCTGATTTTAGCAATATGATTGCCTTTCCGTCTGTCCACAAGCCTGGCAATACGGAAGTCATCCGGCATCAGAGTACGCACGATTTTTTGACCGAAATCAATATCCACGCGATTTGATCTGCATGCAGAATACAGCACTTTTAATAAATGCGTTTTCCCCGTGGCGTTTTCCCCGATAAAAATATTGATTCCATTGCAGAAATTTATCTCGGCCTTATCAAATACTGTAAAATTTTCGATTTTTACACTTTTCAGATTCATATGCCGTCTCCCTCTGACACCGCTATCCGCATACTGTCATTTCCGATCATCCAGCTTCAGCACGCTCATAAAGGCTTTCTGGGGGATCTCCACGCTGCCGATCTGGCGCATGCGCTTCTTTCCCTCCTTCTGCTTCTCCAGCAGCTTCTTCTTTCGGGTGATATCGCCGCCGTAGCACTTGGCCAGCACGTCCTTGCGCATGGCCTTGACTGTCTCTCTGGCGATGATTTTGCCTCCCACTGCCGCCTGGATGGGGATTTCAAACAGATGCCGGGGAATCTCGTCTTTCAGCTTTTCGCACATCTTCCTGCCCCGCTCGTAGGCGGAATCCGCATGGACGATGAAGGACAGCGCGTCCACTTCCTCCCGGTTGATCAGGATGTCCAGCTTCACCAGACTGGACTGCTCGTACCCCTTTAAGTCATAATCAAAGGAGGCATACCCCCGGGAGCGGGACTTCAGCGCGTCAAAAAAGTCATATATGATTTCATTCAAAGGCAGTTCATATTTCAGCAGCGCCCTGGCGCCCTCAATATACTCCATGCCCAGATACCGCCCCCGCCTCTCCTGACAGAGTTCCATAATGGAGCCGATAAACTCGCTGGTCACCATAATTTCCGCATTGACGATGGGCTCTTCCATATATTCAATCTCGGAGGGATCCGGCAGATTAGAGGGATTGGTCAGTTCGATGACTTCCCCATTGGTCCGATGCACTTTATAAATAACCCCCGGCGCAGTGGTAACCAGATCCAAATTATACTCCCGCTCCAGCCGCTCCTGTATAATCTCCAGATGTAAAAGCCCCAGAAATCCGCAGCGGAACCCAAAGCCCAAGGCCACGGAAGTCTCCGGCTCATAATTCAGAGACGCATCATTTAACTGCAATTTCTCCAAAGCGTCCCTCAGATCGGGATATTTGGCACCGTCCGCCGGATACATACCGCAGTATACCATGGACTGCACCTTCTTATAACCGGGCAGCGGTTCCCCGCAGGGGTTGTTGTCATCCGTCACCGTATCCCCCACTGCCGTATCCTTCAGGTTCTTGATAGAGGCGGTGATGTAGCCCACCATGCCCGCACTCAGTTCTTCGCAGGGAAGGAACTGGCCCGCGCCGAAATACCCCACCTCCACCACTTCCTGCCTGGCCCCGGTGGCCATCATGCGGATTACAGTACCCTTTTTTACCCTGCCCTCCATGATGCGGCAAAAAATAATAACCCCTTTATATGGGTCGTACACCGAGTCAAAGATCAATGCCTGCAGCGGATTCTCCGGGCTGCCGCCGGGAGCCGGGATTCTGTGAACGATCTGTTCCAGTACTTCCTCAATGCCGATGCCGTTCTTGGCGGAGATCAGAGGCGCGTCCTGGGCCTCCAGGCCGATCACATCCTCAATCTCCTCGATCACCCGCTGAGGTTCCGCACTGGGCAGGTCAATCTTGTTGATCACCGGAAATACATCCAGATCATGGTCCAGGGCCAGATACACATTGGCCAGAGTCTGGGCCTCAATGCCCTGGGCGGCGTCCACCACCAGAATAGCCCCGTCGCAGGCCGCCAGTGAACGGCTGACCTCATAATTGAAATCCACATGTCCCGGAGTGTCGATCAGGTTAAAGACATACTCCTCCCCATCCCGGGCTTTATAGATGGTGCGTACAGTCTGGGCCTTGATGGTGATACCCCGCTCCCGCTCCAGTTCCATATTGTCCAGCACCTGGGCCTGCATCTCCCGGCTGGTCAAAAGCCCGGTGCTCTCAATGATCCGATCCGCCAACGTGGATTTGCCATGGTCAATATGGGCCACAATGCAAAAGTTGCGTATTCTGCTCTGCTCTATAGAACTCATCCGTATTTCCTCTCCGTCTGTGTCTTTTATTGTTCCATTTTATTACATATGCCTTATTTTAACAGAAACAGGCCGTCTATGCAAGTTGATAGTATTCCTTTCTATCCCTGCTTTCTATCCCTGCGCCTCCAAAGGAGCGGCCTCCTCCCCGGACAACACCAGATCCAGCAGATGGGCGATGGGATCGCAGGCATTCATGGCCTCCTCCAGGGTATTGTTCTGGGCCCCCAGTTCAATCAACAAAGTGCGGGGACGCAGATGCATATTGTAGCGGTAACCATTTATGTAATTCTTCCGGGTCAGTCCCGGGTAATACTCTTCCGCCTTCAGCTTCATCTGAAAGGAAAACGCCAGATTGTCCGGCAAGTTGTCGTTTTGCAGATAACTGATGCTGCCGGTCCTGCGGGTCCAGCTGATGCCGTTGAAAAACATGAACCGGGCAGTGGGTCTGCCGTCCAGGTCCATGACCAGGCGGGTATTCTCATCCGCCACCGCGTCCCGGTGCAGATCAATAACCACCTGAATCTGAGGATTCTCCTCCAGCAGACGGGTAATCTCCGGCAGGGAGCGGGAATAAGCATCGTCACGCCCCGGCACATCATAGGTTCCCTCGTGATGCAGCACCTGATACCCATATTGTTCCTCCAATATATCCGCCAGATGCTGCCCCACACCCATAATGGTAGTACTCTCGTCCCCGGGTACGGAATCCGCAAAGCCCTCCTGGGAATGGGTGTGGTAAATCAAAATCTGGGGGCCCGCACTCTCCTTGTCAATGGTCATGTCCCGGCCGGTCAGCGCATCCACATCCAGCAGGTCCCGGCCGATATTGGTGACACTGTCCACAATATAAAATCCGTTGCGAAGCGTCTCATAATCCTGCAATGCCGTCAGATCCACGGCCTGCTGCCGAATATGAGGAATAAATTCTGTGAAGGCCCCTTCGTCTGTCCGGCTCTCCGGATCCACGGCCTCCGAGACCGCCGCTTCCTCCTCCGGGGAAGGTTCCCGGACATCCCAGCCATTTTCCGCCAGCAGACTCTCCAGATCCAATACCACCACGCCCTCCTCCTGTGTGCTCTCCTGGTTTTCCATCCGCATCAGTTCCTCCAGAGACAATTCCGTTTCCTCCTGCCCTGTGACGGCCTCCTGATTCTCCTGCCGCACTGCCACCTGTCCGGACTGGGTCTGGTAGATGTAGCCCGGCATCCAATCCCCAAGACTCTCCTCCCGGAGGATCAGGCCTTCCCGGTCCTCCCGGCCTTCCGACTGCCCTGCCAACACCGGCATCAATTCCCGGATCCCCTGGTCCCGCCCCGCCTCCAGCAGGCTGGAAAACAGACCGTCCTCCTCCGTTTTCCCCCGCCCGCCTGCAAGGGCCTGCCAGATTAGCAGCAGGATGCCGCATATCACTATGACGGGAATTATTTTATTGCTTTTCCTGCGTTTGACAGGCCTCACCCGCTTTCCCGGTTCATCCCTACTACTATATGCGTACCCGGCCCGGGACATTCCAGTATGGGACTCCGGGCAGGAAGCCTTACTGACATTCCAAAGCTATGTTGATGCCCTCCGAAACGGTGTAGCTGACCCTTTTTACCACCGCGTCAATATCCTTGCCCGTCATATACATATTGTTCAGTTCCGCGAAGGCGGTGCGGTGGTTCCCCATATACTTTACCCGGTCAAAATCCTTCTCCGCCTCCATAATCCGTTCCAGCGCATCCCCCACAATGGTGGCAGCGTCCACCACCGTGGGCACGCCGATGGCGATCACTGGCACCCCCAGACTTTCCCTGGTCAGAGCATTGCGGTGATTCCCCACCCCTGAGCCGGGCTGTATACCCGTGTTGGTAATCTGGATGGTACGGTTCAGACGCCGGGTGCTGCGGGCCGCCAGCGCGTCGATCACGATCAACAAGTCCGGCTGTGTCTCCGTCACCACACCCTTGATGATCTCCGCCGTCTCCATGCCGGTTTTGGCCATCACCCCCGGCTCAATGCTGCTGATCAGGTTCATGCGTTTTTTGTTATAAGCCGCGGAGCCGTAAGCCTTCACAATATGCCTGGTAATAAACAGATTGTCCACCACCTGGGGCCCCAGGGCATCGGCCGTGACCTCCCGGTTGCCCAGTCCCACCACCAGAACGGACAATTCCTCTTTCTCCTGCTCCATCATCTGTACCAGTTCCCGGGACAGACACTCCGAGATTTCCCGGTGATAGTCCTCATCCGGCTCCAGCATGGTGGGAGCCTCTATGGTAATATAAGTGCCCATAGGCTTTCCCATGGCCTTGGCCCCGTTTTTGGTGTCAATCATCACCTTGGTGACCTTGATATCCTCCTGTTCCTGACAGTATTCCTCCACCCGGACACCCCGCAATTCACTGTCGGCCTCCGAAATGCTCTCCCTGGCTTCCAAGGCCAGATCCGTCCTTACCTGAAACCCACTCATATGCATTCTCCTTATTCCTTAAATGATCGGTCACATAATGATCCGCCACATCGTCTGTGTACGGCGGCTCCCACATCCATTGCGCATTCCTTCGAAATAGTAACAGTTTTTGCGTTTTTTTGGGTTTTATGTATTGACAAATTGCCATTCTTTTACTAAAATACAAGAGTATGTTTACCTTAGTCCTCCGTGTCTGGCTAAGATAAACCGGTCGATAATAACATATTTGGATCGTAATTGGAGGTGTAATTTTGGCAAATATTAAATCCGCGAAGAAGAGAATTCTGGTAAACCGCACCAAGGCTGAGAGAAACAAGTCTATCAAGTCCGGCACCAAGACTGCTATGAAGAAGGTGTACGCCGCTATCGAAGCAGGGGACAAGTCCGCTGCAGAAGCCGAGTTGAAGGCAGCGACCAAGACCATCGAGATGGCTGCTTCCAAGGGCATTTATCACAAGAACAATGCCGCCAGGAAGGTATCCCATCTGAGCAAAGCCGTAAACCAGATGGCATAAATCAAACAAAAGAAGAAGCATCCATACCGTCATGTGGATGCTTCTTTTTTTGTGCTTTTGCAATTTAATCGGGAAAATCTTCTCTGTCTGGCAGCCCCTTATCTACGGTGGCTGCCGCCCCCATGAGTATGACCGCCGCTGCTCACATGAGCGCCGCCGCGCCCACCGCCTCTTCCTCCGCTGCCTGAACCGGAACTGGTCTCAATCCGCCTCCGGCTCACCTCTTTGCGGATGAAATCATCTCTCTGCAGATTCATCACCGGTTTACCGCCGGCAATATAAGTAGTAGCCGTAGTGGTCTTTTTTCCCTCCTTGCTGCGCAGATTCATACCCACAAATACCCCCGCAACAATAGTGGGAAGCACCAGCGCCAGCTTCAGAAGCCCGGAAGCGATTTCTGTACCGCCGTTGCTGCTCATTCTGTCTGTGATATAATTGATGCAGTCTCTGTACGCTCTGTAAGGATCGCTCTCGATATAATTATCCACACAAGTCAGGGCCTGATCAATCTCATAGTTACCGAATCTCTCAAAAATCCTGCCGCTGGTGGACAGATGCGTGCCGGACTGTCCCTCATACCAGTTGTCCAATATCAGCGCACCGTCCCCATAGGGGGCATTATAGCCGTACATATTGTTATCATAGAAATCATCCGCTATGTCCTGCATATTCAGTTCCCAGTCCTCATAGCGGTAATTATATGCCTCCCTGGCTTCACTTCCCTCCACCGGCTGACGCATGGTTACCAGGATCAGGTCACAGCCGATCTCTTCCTCACTCTTCTTGATCAGTTCCCGCAGTTGCTCCTCTTCCCCTTCCGTCAGTACATCCGCATAGTCAAAGACCCGCTCCTTCGGGGCCTGATGATTGCCACGCCCTTCCGACGGGCGCGACATCAGCTTTACCGCAACTACCGGCACCGCCATCACCAGCAATACACCCACTATGATAAACCAGATACGAAAAAAATGAATATATTGCCTTTTGGCTTCCTTCTTTATATCATTCTCCATCTCAAACGCCCTCCTATGCTGAATAAGTGTTCAACAGGGTAAAAATTCCGGTCAGGGCATATGCGGACAAAACGCCCAGCAGGACTAAAATGGCAGTCAGACAGGCCCACAGTGTTGCCCCATAAGCCCAGACCTTGGCCTTGGACACGGGCGTGGTCCCGATAATCTTGCCGGTCTGCCCATTTACATAAAAAGGATATTCCTTATCCTTATAGGTATAGTGGTAAACCCATACCGGCAAAAGATCAAACTCCGTGCCGGGAGGCGGGGCCGTAATGCTCCGATTCACAGGTGTCAAAAAAGAATATCCGCCGATGCTCTTTTGCAGCATGGCCGAAGCGCTGCTCTCCATCTTGGCGTGGGCGCGGCTCTCTATCAATTCCGCCGCCATATTGTACTTCTCTCCCATAAAACCGGACATATACTCCGGTCGGAAAGCAACCAGCTCCCCATAATTGTAAGGCTCCAAAAGATCCATGATGCCGTCCGGCATCTTCACGGAGGCATCCGCCGGAATCCCCTGAAACTCTATGCCCATGTCCCGCACCACATTATAGTAAGAACGCTCGGTATATTGCATGTCATCTGCGATCCAGCTGCGGCTCTTGATGCCTTCTCCCTGGAACTGACAGCGGGTATGATAGTCATACATCCAAAAGGGGACGTATTCCCCCGACATGGTGTTCAGCCGCACCTCCGACAAAAAATCCGTGGGTGCGAAAGTACACTTCTTGAATTTGTCCCGCAGCAGTCCCTTCACGCTCTCCTTACCCAGTTTGAATGGAATAATCCTGCCGGGGGTGTAGGCCCCCTCTATTCTCTCGTCCAAAATTATGTAATGGTCACAGTAGGGGCATTGCATGGCCGAGGTATGTTCGGTATAAGCTGTCTCGCCGCCGCAGTTGGGACATACTTGCATACGGGCATGCTCATATTGCCGTTCTTCGCTTTTCTCACTGTCACAAAACGGACAGTACATCATCTTCTTCTCAGGACTGTAGACCGAATTGCCTCCACAGTTCTTGCATTTGAATATCATGATTTATTTTTCCCTCCCGTTCAGTTTGCAGATTCACATTCTATTATATTGTATCAAAAAACTCTCTTTTCCGCAATGCACAAATCAGGCGCGCCTGATGCCTGCATGGATTTGCATGGACTGCAAAAAACGACTATCAGCGGCACTAAATCTTCCGTAGAATGTGCCGATATTTTTATCAGCGTAAGCATTTTGGCCACGGATGGCACAGAGCAGTTTCAGTGCCGTCCGTGGCTTATTTTCAGGAGGAAAACGACATGAGAGTCCATACAGAACAGACAGGTATGACAAAGAGCGCTCCCGCCGCAGGCTTTCGGACAGGACGATTTACCCAGGGCCTCCGGCCGGACAATTCAGGCTGGCTGGAGGCCTGCGGCAGCCTGTTTCAGAAGCAGCCCCTGGACGAGGAACAGACGGATCACCTCTCCGGCGGGACAGGCCATGAAAAAACAGGTGACAGAAGCGACATCCACAAAATCTATGAAGCCGCCCTCCAGGGCAGCAAGACGCCTATCACCAGCCTCAAAACCGCTCCAAAAGTTCCCTATGGTTATCTCGCCAAGGACGGAATGATCACCTACAACGGGGTGGCCTTTATCTGTGATGAAAAAACAAACAGCATTTGCCTGGGAGATGTATCAGATCCTAAAAAAACCATCAACATCCCCCTTTCCGGCGGCGGGCACCTGAAAGTAAACAGGGGGGAGATCGGCCAGCTATCCAAGGCCATCGGCATGTTTTCCCCGGAGGATGTAAATCGGATCCTGCGGGCTATTCACCTGGATACCAAGCTGCAATCCGTCCAGAAGGAAATGGAGGACCTGGAAGAGAGCGTAGGGGAAGAGATTACCTCCGGCAATGAAAATGCCGGGACGGACGAGAATACGGAGAAACAAAAAGAGGCTATATAGACCCCCTTAACGCACAGGGCGCCCCTGGAGTTGCGGAGCGCCCTGCATACTAATCGTTATGTTCATTCACATATGTCTGTACGCGGTTTTGAATAATCTCCGCCGTTTTCCACACATCTCTGCCGCCGGAAAAACAGTATTCCACCTCCTCCAAAATAATCTCTAATATCTCTCCCGTGTCCTCTGAGCAATAGCTGCAATCGTTCATCAGCGCCAGATACTCCTCTTCCCAGCTGCTGCCATCCTTCTTTGTTTCCAGAACGGAGAATACACCGTCTCCCATGTCATACTGCAATTTGGGGCCCTGTCCGGTATCATTATATACGGTATAACGGGAAATCAGATCGTTCCGAATGGGATGGTCACTGTCTCGCTGCGGCTCCGGATCAAAGAGCGACAGCAGATATTCCTGCACAATCTCCCGGTTTGGACTATCCTTGCTCATCACCAGATAGTAATCACCATTCCAGTAATTTCCGGACCCTTCCTGTGTGGGAAAGCCCACAGGATGATACTGTTCCCCATACTGAGCCATTAATTGGGTGAAATAGGGATAGGAGACCAGCGTGGCAAAAAAGCCCGCTGCTTTTCCCTCCTCCAAAGGGTTCTCCTCCCATCTGCCGGAATCGCGATAATCCTGCATATGCTCCAGAATCCGTATAAACAGCGGATCTGTAAAATTACATGTCCCCTTTTCCAAATCCAGAAAGGGGGAATGGGCCAGATCCCGCAGAAATGTTTGGTACAAATATCCTGTCCCATAATTGTAACCCGGGGAGACCAGTAGATATTCCAGCCCCGGCCGGCTGTCCCATAAATCCAATGCCTCCTCAAAGGTCCAACTGTCCCCTGTCCACAATTCATTGGATACCATGGCAACGGTGGCAGTGGCCTGAGGCGCCAGGCCAATCTGTCTGCCCTCAATCACACCGCTTTCCAGTACGCCGGGGAAAATACAATTCTCAAGTTCCGAAGGCAGAACCCCTGTCAAATCCGCAAGAGCGCCTTTTTTATACAGCATCCTCATATCCGCTGCAGATACCAGGTAGAGATCCGCCGACTCTCCGGAGGTGAGTTCCAATAATGCACGTTGCCGAAATTCGTTCTGTATGCGGGTAATTTCCTCCGCTGCCGTAATGCCCTCTATTTCCGGCTTATCCACAAGCAGAACAGATTTTTCCTGTTGCCTGGAAAATTGCGCAGCACAGTCTAAAACATAATCACAATAAGGCACCGTGCTTACCAGGCGCAGCATGACTTTAGAGGACGCCTGTTCGGTATCCAACAGATAAATATATGCATTACCTCCTGCATGACTGAGCAAAAGCGGCTTCCCGTCAGAGCTGGCAGATATCCGCACCAATGCAGGATTGGCGCTCAACCCCATGGCTTCACCGTCCATACAGTACGCTACTTCTCCTGTGCCCAGTTCCCAGCGGTACAGTTTTGAATCCGCATCCAGATAATACAAAAAACCCTCTTCCGACAAGACCTTTGGCGTAAAAGGCGGAAGTTTCACACTGGCTAAGGTCTTGATCCCCGATGTGAGATCATAGCCCACCAGATGTAACAACTCCTCCCCCGGATCATACCACTCGAAAACAGGGGCGCCGTTGGGATCTTTCATGGAAAACTGTACCTCTCTCCCCCCGGTCTCCACATGCGCCTGTACCGCTCCGTCCTCTCCAAGTACCAGAATCTCTCCCTGCCTGCCATCCGATATCAAATAATAATTCCCCTGGGCATCCGTATAAATCTTGTCAAAGACATATCCTTCCTGACTAAAAATTCCGTTCTCCGCCATGGCCGGATACAGATCCGTCATGCGCTGGAGTTCTCCGTCTGCGGATATGTGGATAGCCACATACTTTTCAAGCTGCTCATCCCGTTTCACCTGAACAAAGAGAACACACTCCTCTTCATTTACGATATCAAATGCCACCACATTTTTGTAGAGGCCGACAGCGCCAGGGAGATCGGGAAGTTGAAATTCCTGATGCCGGATCTCCTCTGCTCCTTCTTCATAATGATTCAGGCAATAGGACAGCTGAACGCTTCCCCCATCCTGAAGTGTCATGCCCAAACAGTCCAAGGCATAGATATGCTTTCCCCATACACTGTAAAAAGTGTTTTGTTTCTCATAGAGACTGTAGGCCGTATCTGTCTCCAGGTCATCAATATATTGTCTCAAATACAATGTATAAGCCAAGCCTTCCTTTAGATCCGCATTCCATATTTCGCCTTGCCAGTCAAATGCCTCAGACTGGGGTTCCTGGACAAAAGAAGAATCCACGGAAGTTCTCTCTTCCGTCCCCGCCTGTCCGCAGGATGTCAACAGCAGAACCATAACGAGCAGAGCAGCCCTTTTCAAATCCCATCTCTCCTTCCAATTCAAGCTGTGCGTCCCGTGTCACACTATTTATGATCCGGCTCGCTATGTAACTCCGTCTCACCGGTTTTAAAAGACTGCAGAACTGCATGGCAGGAATTACACTCCTCCCGGGTATAGACATAGTAAACCGTTACGTTACAGCCCTTAACCCCCTGAGATGTGTTATAACTATGGCTGTACCCATGACTAAATCGGGTTCCGTCCGGCAGGAACGTGGTATGATCATGAGAGCATCCTGCTGCCGGCGTCATACCTGTCAACAATGTACCAATCAATCCAATCAACATAAAACCTTTCATAAGAAATACCTCCTGTTTTTAAATCTTTTAATATTCCATATGCTTCCATGCATTCTCAATTCAAGAAAAAAATTACAGGCTCTTTAATTTATTGTATCATATGTATAGTTTTCTTTCAAGGCGCTATGTAATATTTATTTTGCTTCATATTAGATGTATTTATCTGGCTTATTTTACAATATTGTTTATTCCGCAATGTATACTTTTATAATCAAATAGTCTACACCACCCCAGAGCCATAAAAAAGGAACCGAATACAGGAGTATGCATCCTGCATCCGATTCCTCATATTATGAACTTTACTGCCTATTTATAATTCACAATCGCGCCAAAATCCGGCTTCAGGGACGCACCGCCCACCAGGCCGCCGTCAATATCCGGCTGCGCAAACAACTCGGGAGCGCTGGAGGCAGACACGGAGCCGCCGTACTGAATCCGAATGGCCTCCGCCGTGGCCTGATCATAGATCTCGGCTATGCAGTCACGGATGGCTTTGCACACCTCCTGCGCCTGCTCGGTGGTAGCCACCTTGCCTGTGCCGATGGCCCAGATGGGCTCATAGGCAATTACGGCGGAAGCAGCCTGCTCTGCAGTCACGTTCAGGAACGCGATCTTGATCTGCTGGCGGATCCAGTCAATGGTGATCCCCTGCTCTCTCTGGGTCAGGGACTCACCGCAGCAGATAATAGGGGTGATACCATGTTCAAAGGCTTTCAGCACCTTTCTGTTCACGGTCTCATCCGTCTCCGCAAAGTACTCTCTTCTCTCAGAATGGCCTATGATCACATACTTCACGCCCACATCCGTCAACATATCAGGAGCGATTTCGCCCGTGAACGCACCCTTCTCCTCATAGTACATATTTTCCGCACCGATCTGGATATTCGTACCCTTAGCCGCTTCCATGGCGGGGATAATATCAATGGCGGGCACACAGAATACCACGTCCACCTCGTCATTTGCCACCAGGGGTTTCAGGGTATTTACCAGTTCCACTGCCTGGCTGGGCGTCATATTCATCTTCCAGTTGCCGGCAATAATCTTCTTTCTAGCCATACTCTTCTCCTCGATTTCTGTTTATTTTTCCAACGCATTGCCTCTTGCCATACTTATTTGTCGTCAGCAGCCGCCACGCCGGGAAGGGTCTTGCCCTCCAAAAACTCCAGAGAAGCGCCGCCGCCGGTGGAGATATGGCTCATCTTGTCACCGAAGCCCAACTGGTTCACTGCCGCCGCGGAATCACCGCCGCCGATGATGGTGGTAGCATCGGTCTCTGCCAGAGCCTTAGCCACAGCGATGGTGCCTGCCGCCAGAGTGGGATTCTCAAACACGCCCATGGGTCCGTTCCAAACCACTGTCTTAGCAGTCTTTACCGCCTCGGCGTACATGGCTGCGGTCTTGGGTCCGATATCACAGCCCTCTCTGTCCGCAGGCATATTCTCCACATCATATACTTCCACCTCCACAGGAGCGTCAATGGGATTGGGGAACTCGGCGATGGTCACGGAGTCCACGGGAAGCAGCAGCTTTTTGCCCAGCTTCTCGGCCTTTTCCAACATCTCCTTGCAGTAATCCAGCTTCTCATTGTCCACCAGGGATTTGCCGATCTCATAACCCTGGGCCTTCAGGAATGTGTAGGCCATGCCGCCGCCGATAATCAGCGTATCACATTTCTCCAGCAGATTGGAGATTACATTCAGTTTATCCGCAACCTTGGCACCGCCCAGAATCGCCACAAAGGGCCTTACCGGATTCTCCACCGCGTTGCCCAGGAAATTGATCTCCTTCTGCATCAGATAGCCCACCACATTGGAGCCGCCCTTGGCGGTAATGCACTTGGTCACACCCTCCACGGAAGCATGGGCCCTGTGGGAAGAACCAAAGGCGTCACACACATAATCATCCGCCAGATCAGCCAGTTCTTGAGAGAACTGCTCGCCGTTCTTGGTCTCCTCCTTGCCGCGGAAACGGGTATTCTGCAGCAGAACCACATCCCCTTCCTTCATGGCTTCCACAGCGGCGGTGGCTGCCTCGCCGGTCACATTGTAGTCCGCTACGAACACCACTTCCTTGCCCAGCTTCTCGGACAGTCTCTTGGCCACAGGAGCCAGGGACTCCTTCTCATTGGGGCCTTCCTTCACCTTGCCCAGGTGGGAGCAGAGAATTACCCTGCCGCCGTCGCCAATCAGCTTCTGAATCGTAGGCAGTGCCGCCACGATACGGGTTTCGTCGGTGATCTCACCATTCTTCAGAGGCACGTTAAAATCGCATCTAACCAGAACTCTTCTTCCTTTTACGTTGATATCATCAACGGATTTCTTGTTCAAGCCCATTTTATGATCTCCTTACATCTTCATTAATAGTCGCTGTTTATTTAATGCAAAAGCCAAGGGCCCGGTCCAAGGACCGGACCCTTAAAAAGGTCTTATTATATGATACTTAAGCCAACTCGCTGAAGTACTTAATGGTGCGGACCATCTGAGAGGTATAGCTGTTCTCATTGTCATACCAGGACACAACCTGTACCAGGGAGTTACCGTCTTCCATCTTGGAAACCATGGTCTGGGTAGCGTCGAAGATGGAACCATAGGTGCTGCCGATCACATCGGAGGATACGATCTCATCCTCATTGTAAGCAAAGGACTCGGTGGCTGCTGCCTTCATGGCGGCGTTGATGCCTTCCTTGGTAACCTCACCCTTTACAACAGCTACCAGAATCGTGGTGGAGCCGGTAGGGGTGGGAACGCGCTGAGCGGAACCGATCAACTTGCCGTTCAACTCAGGGATAACCAGGCCGATGGCCTTGGCAGCGCCGGTGGAGTTGGGAACGATATTGCATGCGCCTGCGCGGCTTCTTCTCAGATCACCCTTTCTCTGGGGACCGTCCAGAATCATCTGATCACCGGTGTAAGCGTGCACGGTGGTCATGATACCACTCTGGATCGCTGCGAAATCGTTCAGTGCCTTAGCCATGGGAGCCAGGCAGTTGGTGGTGCAGGAAGCTGCGGAGATAACGGTATCCTCAGCCTTCAGGGTGTCATGGTTTACATTGTATACGATGGTAGGAAGGTCATTGCCTGCGGGAGCAGAGATAACAACCTTGCGGGCGCCGGCGGTGATATGCGCGGAAGCCTTGTCCTTGGAGGTGTAGAAACCGGTGCACTCCAGAACCACGTCTACCTTCAGTTCACCCCAGGGGAGCTTGGAAGCGTCCGCCTCTTTGTAGATGGTGATGGTCTTGCCGTTCACGGTGATATTGTCCTCACCGGCCACTACGCTGTCAGCGTACTTATACTTGCCCTGGGAAGAGTCATACTTCAGCAGGTGCGCCAGCATCTTGGGGCTGGTCAGATCGTTGATAGCCACTACCTCGTAGCCCTCTGCGTCGAACATCTGCCTGAAAGCCAGACGACCGATACGGCCAAAACCATTAATTGCTACTCTTACTGCCATTTTAGTTTCCTCCTAAAATTTTATATTGTTTTGACAAGAAACTCCCCAGGCATCCAGCCATCGGATTGTCAAAATTTTGTCAACACTGTTATTTTACCTAATTCCTGTCCAAAATTCAAGATGTAATTCAAAAATAATTGGCAAAACTGGCAATTTTTACAGTTTGTTAATAATTTTATTACATGCCCTTCCGAAGCATTCCGTCATACGCTTCCCAGGAGACATACCTCCCTCCCATACGCTCCAGATGAGGCGTATGAAACTGACAGTCAATGAACAGGAATCCCTGCTCTTCCAGCAATCGGGCCAGGGCGATCAGCGCTGCCTTGGAGCCGTTTTCTTTTTCCGAAAACATACTCTCCCCGAAAAAACACTTCCCGATGGAGACACCGTAGAGCCCCCCTGCCAGCACGCCCTCCTCATAGGCTTCCAGACTCAGGGCATAGCCCTCCCGGTGCAGTCTGCGGTAGGCCTCTTCCATCTCATCCGTGATCCAGGTACCCTCCGCGAATTCCCGCTTGACCCTGCATCGGTGCATGGTGTCCCCGAAGTCCCGGTTAAGTTCCATATGATATTGATGTTTTTGCGCATATTTTTTCATGGAACGGGAGATATGGATTTCCCCGGGAAAAATCAGAAAACGCTCCCTGGGGCACCACCACAATATCTCCTCCCCCGGCTCGTACCAGGGAAAAATGCCATGGGTATACGCCAGCAGCAGACGTTCCACGCACAGATCTCCCCCCACGGCCAGCAGCCCGTCCTCCCGGGCCAGCAGGGGATCGGGGAAAGATATTTCTCCGGGATTCAAACGAAATACCGGCAATCTGTCCAACTCCTTTCCGAAGGCTACTGTTTGATGGTAAAGGTTCCGTCCTCACAGGAAAGAAAGCATTTCCCCCCTTCTTTCAAAGAGCCGAACAATATCTCATCCACCAGAAGAGGCTTGATCTCCCCCTGTATCACCCTTTCGATTTCCCGGGCTCCGAATTCCGCGCTTGTGCCTTTCCTTTTGATTCCCGCTCTGGCTTTTTCATCCGCCGACAGTTCTATATTCCTGCGCAGAAGCATCTGTTTCAGTTCCCCCAGCTTCTTATCCACGATCTGTTCGGCCATCCTGTCGTCCATTCCGTTAAATACCACCGTCCTGGTCAGACGATTGCGAAACTCCGGCTGGAAGATACGTTTCACCTCCTCCAGAATAGCATCCGACTTTACCTGCACCCCACCGAAACCGATGCCGGGTTTTCCCACCCGGCTGGCTCCCGCATTGGATGTCATGATCAAAATAATGTTCCGGAAATCCGCCTTTCTGCCCTGATTATCCGTCAGCGTGGCATAATCCATTACCTGCAGCAGAATATTGTAGATATCCGGATGTGCCTTCTCGATCTCGTCCAGCAGAAGGACTGCATGCGGATGTTTGCGGATTTCTTCTGTGAGAAGGCCGCCCTCCTCATAGCCCACATAACCGGCGGGCGCGCCCACCAGCTTGGCCACTGCATGTTTCTCCCCGTATTCGCTCATGTCGAAGCGGACCAGGCTGATGCCCAGTTCTCTGGCCAGGCTTTTGGCGATCTCCGTTTTCCCCACCCCGGTAGGCCCCACAAAGAGCAGGCTGGCCAGGGGCTTTCCCTCCTCCAGAAGCCCGGCTTTTGAGAATTTCACCGCATTGACCACCTGGGAGACCGCCTCCTCCTGGCCGAAGATCTGGCCCTGCAGGCGCCCCTCCAGAGCGGCCAGCACCGCCGCCTCGTCCCTTTCCACCGCCTGTCTGGGAATATGGCAGACTTTGGAAAGAAGTTCGTCGATAAGATCCTTTCCCACGGACTGCCCTTCCCCCGCAAGAGGGTGCAGCCGACGGTAGGCTCCCGCCTCGTCCATCAGATCCACGGCCTTATCCGGCAGAAAGCGCTCATTGATATGCTTTGCGCTCATCTCCACCGCGTATTCCAGCGCCCCCTCCTCATAGGTGACGCCGTGGAACCGCTCATAGCCCTCTTTCAAGCCTTCCAGAATACGCACACAGTCCTCCGGGGCCGGTTCCCGAATCTCAATGTTCTGAAATCTCCGCACAAGGCCCTTACTCTTCTCAAAATACTTTTTATATTCCCCGTATGTGGTGGCGCCGATAAACCGAATCTGCCCCCTCTCCAGATAGGGCTTCAGCATGTTGGAAACATCAAAGGCTCCGCCGCCCACCGCCCCCGCACCCACAATATTATGGATTTCGTCCATATAGAGGATGGGTTTCTCCTGGCGGCTGACGCCGTCCATCACCTTCTTAAAGCGCTTCTCGAAATCTCCCCTGTACTGGGTACCCGCCAGCAGGCTTCCCAGATCCAGGGCATATATCTTTGCCCCCCGCAGAGGTTCCGGAACCCTGCCTTCCTCTAAAAGCCTGGCAAGACCATAGGCAATGGCGGTCTTTCCCACCCCCGGTTCCCCTATGTGGAGAGGATTGTTTTTCTCCCTGCGGCAGAGAATCTGCATGGTGCGCTCCAGTTCTTCCTCCCTGCCGATGAGAGGATTGGCCTGCTCCGCCAGATCATTGAGACAGACCACATACCGCTGCCAGCCGGCGCCCTGCCTGCTGCCGCGGGGCCGCTCCTGCTCTTCCCAATCCTCCCCTTCCTCCGGCTCGTCCTGGGGCTGTTCCTGTCCCGCCGCCATGCCGTCCTTTTCCTCCCGATGATCCGCCCCCGGCTTCCTGTTATTGCCGCGGCTCCCCTCTTCATATAGAACGGCCATCTCCTGAAGGAGTGGGTTCCGTTCCACTCCCTGGGCCCGCATATAATAGACAGCATAGCTTTCCTCCAGCCCGTATATGGCAAACAGGACATGGGACAGTTCCACCGCCTCTTTCCCACTGTTTTCCGCCAGTTCTCCCACCTTTTCCAACACGTTCTGCATGTCCAGGGACAGTTCGGGAGCCTTCCCCTCATCCGCCTCCCGGCATTCCATCTGCTCTTCAAGATATGTCCTCAGATGGTAGTCCAATTCCGAAACGCTGCCCCCGCAGTTTTCAAATGCCTGCGCAAACACATCATTCTGGCAGATCACGAACAGCATCAGTTCCGGCACCACATACTCAAAATGCGCGCTTTTAGCCAAAACAACCGTCCGATTGATTATCTCCTCCACTTCTTCCGATACACCCATTTCCATTATCCTCATTTCTCTCAGATTGCTTCCATGGTCATCCGAAAGGGATACCCTTCCTCCCTGGCCCTGGCTGTGGCGTTATGCACTCTGGTAGCGGCGATATCCCGGGGATATACGCCCACTGCCGCCCGGCCGCTCTCATGCACCTTCATCATCAGATGGACGGCCTCTATCTCATCCTTATGGAAAATCTCCCGCAAAAGTTCCACCACAAAATCCATGGGAGTAAAATCGTCGTTATGCATGATGACCTGGTAACGTTTTGGCTCCCTGATCTCAATTCCGGTTCTCTCCCTTGTCTCACCCTGTACAGCCATATTCTTTTTCCTTCCCTGTAATCTCAACTGCAGGCATTCACGCCCATAGCTGTATTATACATCCGAATCGGGCAATAATCAATCTGCAGTAAAAGACTCTGAAAAGTCTGCTCTCATGGCATTCCCTCTTGTTTTTTCACATAGGACATGGTATTATAACAGCGAACTATAGAAAAAGCAACTGATCGAAAGGAGACAGAGCATGTCCATCAAAGCCGATTGCCATTTGCACTCCTCCCACTCCGGGGACTCGGACGCCTCCATGGAAGAAATGATCCAAAAAGGGATTGCCCTGGGACTGACTCACATGTGCTTTACCGAACACAATGATTTCGACTTCCCTGTTTCGGAGGACACGCCCCAGGGTATGTTTGAACTGAACCCGGACGCTTACCTCTATGATCTGATTCGGCTGCGGGAAAAATACGCCGGGCAGATTCGGATTCTTTTCGGCGTGGAACTGGGCCTGCAACCCCATCTGATGCGGCAAAACGCCATTTTCGCCAAAAACCATGATTATGACTTTATCATCGGTTCCTCCCATGTATGCGGGGGCCAGGATCCCTACTATCCCGCATTTTATGAGGGGCGCAGCCAGGAGGAGGCCTACCGGGAATATTTTCAGTCCGTAATAGAAAATCTGAAAAAATTTGACAATTTTGACGTGTACGGCCATCTGGACTATGTGGTGCGCTACGGCCCCGAAAAGGACAGGGGCTATTGTTACGAAACATATAGCGACCTGTTTGACCGAATACTGGAACTGCTGCTGGAGAAGGGAAAGGGGCTTGAACTCAACACCGGGGGAATCTCGGACGGGATGCGGGATGTGCACCCATGCAGGGAAGTGCTCCGCCGCTATCGGCAAAAAGGAGGCGAGATCATCACCATCGGTTCCGATGCCCATGATCCCGCCGAGATTGCCGCCCATTTCCACAGAGCCGAGGAGGTGCTGCAGGAATGCGGCTTCCGGTACTATACTGTCTTTGAAAATCGTCAGCCGGAGTTTAAACGCTTTTAGGGCATAACACCACGATCCGGGACGGAGTGGTCTGAGCCGGAATGCTCCTGGTGGAACTGCTGTATACCACCACCAGGTCATTGTTGGCCGGGCTACCCAAAAAGCGCTGGTTGTTGGTGGTAGTGATATCCACGCTGCCGTCCAGGTTCAGCTGCAGCGTCATATCCTGATTAATCAGGGATCTGTTGTAATAATCCACATCCACCATCTGCCCCGACATCCGGGGCACTGCCACTGCCGCCCTGTACTGGGGCGGATAGATCAGAGGCACCGGCTCGTCGGTGCGGTAATACATGGTCACTTCCATCCCCTCCCGCAGCATCACATAATCCAACACAAACGTGGTGGGGGATACCAGGAAGTTCACCAGATTCCCGTTCTGGTCCTCCAGGCCAACGAACATCACGCAGCCGTCTGCCCGGCGGTTGCCGATGCGGGTAGGTTCCATGCTCACAATGGTGCCTTCCACGCCACGGTAACTTTTTTCTCTCCTTCGATTTCTGTCAAATTGCATATCCATCCTTGCCTCTTTCCTGCACACCGGGGGACCGGCCGGCTGAAAACCCAGTCCGGCCCTGAACAGGCTCCCCCACATGCCCATGTGATTCTACAGCGCAGCCTTTGCCCATGGCCCGTCCCGGTATGCTTCTTCCCGGCGGCAGACCATCCCGGGCAAACCGCTGTCTCCTTCATAATATGCCTTGATGCCCGTCCGGTTTCCTGGCGGAAAGCCCTGCTTTCACAATTCCCCGATTCAGGCAAATTCCTATTCCTTATCCGGCTTCCCTGCCGACTCGTCCATCTGCAGACAGCCCCGCCGCGGCTTCATCCCTCCAGGATGGTCCCGCCTCCCAGCACATATTCCCCCTCATAAAACACCACCGCCTGACCGGGAGTGGCGGCCCGCACCGGCTGTTCAAAACTGCACAGCACCCGGCCCTCCGGCTGTTTCTCAATCACGCAGGGAGCACCGGCATGGTTGTAGCGGATCTTTGCCACCACTCTCCTGGGACCTGTCAAATCCTCCAGAGCCATATAATTCACATGGTCACAGAGCACCCGCCGGGTAAAGGTGTCCTCGTTTTCCCCGATGACCACCTCATTTGTCTCCGGCCTGATCCGGGTCACAAACACCCGGCGGCCCATGGCCAGATCCAGCCCTCTGCGCTGTCCGATGGTATAGTGGCTGATTCCTCTGTGTGTCCCCAGCACCCGGCCGTCCCGGGTGACAAAATTTCCCGGTGGCGATACTCTGTCCGAGGCTTCCCGGTGGATAAAGGCCCCATAGTCATGGTCCGGAATAAAACAGATCTCCTGGCTGTCCGGCTTTTGAGCAACCGAAAGGCCCAATTCCCCTGCAATCTGCCGGATTTCCCCCTTTGCATACGCTCCCACCGGCATCAGCGTGCGGGCAAGCTGATCCTGGGTCAGGCTGTACAGGGCATAAGTCTGGTCCTTCTCCGCTGTCACCGAATTCCTGATGGCATAGCGCCCGTTATCCAGCCTGTCCACCCTGGCATAATGGCCTGTGGCTATATAATCCGCCCCCAGTTCCAGGCTGCGCCGCAGCAGGGATTCCCATTTTACATAACGGTTACAGGCAATACAGGGGTTGGGGGTCCTCCCCTGAAGGTATTCCTCCACAAAGTAATCTATCACCTGCTCTTTGAACTCCCGCCGGAAGTTCATCACATAATGCGGGATACCCAGAGTCTCCGCCACCCTTCTGGCGTCCTCCACTGCCGACAGGCCGCAGCATCCCCCCTGCCGGGCCTGCTCCGAGGGCTCTTCCTCCTGCCAGACCTGCATGGTGATGCCGATCACCTCATATCCCCGTTGTTGTAACAAATAGGCCGCCACCGAGGAATCCACCCCCCCGGACATGCCCACCACCACTTTCTGCTTCATTCTTCCCTCTGTCTGCAGATCCCAAGTCCGGACCGAACCTGAAATCCGTCTGTGATATTGCGCCAACCCGCCGCAGCCATTATACCATAGCAAGCCGGAAAACACAAATGCCGCCTGCTTCTAATAGGCCGCTTCCTCCTCATGTTCACTGATGTCGGACCTGGGTCTCTCCAGTCCTTCGATGACAATGCCGTTTTTCTCCGCGTAATCCCACAGAGCCGCGTGAATGGCTTCCTCCGCCAGCAGGGAACAATGTACCTTCACCGGCGGAAGGCCGTCCAGGGCCTCCATCACCGCTTTATTGGTGACAAGCATGGCCTCCCGGATGCTTTTTCCCTTGACCAGTTCCGTGGCCATGGAACTGGTGGCCACCGCCGCCCCGCATCCGAAGGTTTTAAATTTCACATCCCGAATGATCCCCTCATCGTCTATCTCCAGATATATTCTCATGATATCACCGCATTTGGCGTTGCCCACGGTCCCCACGCCGCTGGCGTCTTCTATCTCCCCCACATTCCGGGGATTCTGAAAATGATCCATTACTTTATCACTGTACATATCCGTCTCCTTTCAGCCCTTTCCGTCTGTCATGAACTGTGCGCAAAGCCCCGGCCCGCTTTCGGGCTGTCTCTCCCCGGTATTATTCTCAGGGGCGCATTCTTTTTCCGATTTTACAAAATCTTCATACAATGGCGACATGGCCCGCAGCTTCCCCACGATCTCCCCAATAGCTTCCACCACCAGGTCCATCTCCTCCCTGGTATTCTCCTCCGACAGGGTGAGCCGCAGCGAGCCATGGGACAGCTCATGGGACAGGCCCATGGCCAGCAGCACATGAGAGGGATCCAGCGCCCCGGAAGTGCAGGCCGAGCCGCTGGACGCGCAAATCCCTTTCATATCCAGCATAATCAACAGGGACTCCCCTTCGATAAACGCGAAGCTAAAATTCACATTGCCGGGCAGCCTTCTGTGAGGATCCCCGTTCAGACGACAATAGGAGACTTTCCCATAGATCTGTTGAATGAGATAATCCCGCAGTTCCGTCTCCTTCCGAATCTTCTCCGGCATAATCCGCATGGCCCGCTCTGCTGCCTTGCCAAAGCCCACAATGGCGGGAATGTTCTCCGTCCCCGCCCGCCGGGACCGCTCCTGGGCGCCGCCGTGGATAAAACTGCGCAGTTTCAGCCCTGAACGTATATAAAGGCAGCCCACACCTTTGGGTCCGTTCACCTTGTGGGCGCTGGCACTGAGCATGTCAATATGCAGTTCGTCTACCTGGATGGGCAGCTGTCCAAATGCCTGCACCGCGTCCGTATGAAACAGAATCCCCCGTTGGCGGGTCATCTCTCCGATCTCACGGATGGGCTGCAAAGTACCCACCTCATTATTGGCATACATCACCGACAGCAAAATGGTATCCGGCCGAATGGCCGCCTCCAGTTCTTCCAGATTCACAATACCGTTTTCATCCACCCCCACATAAGTCACCTCATAGCCCTGTTTTTCCAGATATTCGCAGGTGTGCAGGACGGCATGGTGTTCAATACGGGTGGTAATAATATGCCTTCCCTTCTCTTTATAAGCCTCCGCCGCCGCTTTCAGAGCCCAGTTGTCCGCCTCGGAGCCACCGGCGGTAAAATAGATTTCCTCCGGTTTAGCCCCCAGACAGTCCGCCAGAGTCCTCCTGGCCTGGTTCAGGGCTTTTTTGCTGGCCGCGCCCAGCGTATAAATACTGCTGGCATTGCCATAGTACTCACTGAAAAAGGGAAGCATGGCCTCCACCACTTCCGGGGCAGTCTTTGTGGTTGCCGCATTATCCAAATAAATCACAGGCGATTCCTCCTATTTGTAGTTCCGCATATCCCGGAGAGTACGCAGCACCGTGAATCATGTCCGACCGCTCTCGCGTCCTGACATGATTCAGCGCACCCTTCGAGATTTGCTGATTGTAGTTCCGCATATCCTACCCGGATCTACTTAATTCCTAGTAACTTACTAAGATTTAACAGTTCCAATATAGCACTACACAGATCTTCTGTCAACTCCCCGAGACAGATGATTTCAGGCTCCGCATGCCCCGGCGGTTATCCCGGATATGCATAGCAGGCCGAGCCGGGTAATATAATTAGGGAAACTGCATTAATATGAGGACCCCTATGTCATCTTCCAAAAAAAAACACTCCCGCGTCAGGCACCCCCTGGTCATGGGAGCCGCCATCCTGACCGTCACCGGGCTGGTGACCCGGATTATCGGATTTTTCTACCGCATCTATCTGTCCCGGCTTTTTGGGGAGGAAGGCATGGGCATCTATCAACTGCTGTCCCCCGTACTGGCCCTGTCCTTTTCTCTGACCGCCGCAGGCTTCCAGACTGCCATCTCCAAATTTGTGGCGGCTCAGGCCGGTCTGGAAGACACTGCTCTTCCCTCCCGGCGGCCCATGATAATGGGGCTGCTGCTGACAGTCCCCCTGTCCCTGGCCTGCACTGCCGGACTCTATGCGGGCAGCGACTACATAGCGGTCAGACTGCTCCTGGAACCCCGCACAGCCCCTATGATCCGCATTTTGGCCCCCTCCATTCCTCTGAGTGCCATCCATGCCTGTGTCAACGGATACTTTTACGGTATCAAAAAGGCGGGGGTCCCTGCAGGCACCCAGCTGCTGGAACAATGCTGCCGGGTGGCCTGCGTCTATCTGGTCTCCGCCGCCATACTGGCCCAGGGCCGTATTCCTTCCATTAATGTGGCAGTGCTGGGGCTGACCATCGGCGAGGGCTGTTCCATGCTGGCTGCCCTGTTGGCCGCCTGGGCACATTTTTCCCGATATGCCTCCGCGGCAGGGAACGGTACTTTATCCTCCCGTTCCCTGAACGCCCCCGGCTATGGACAGCTGCTGGGAATGGTCCTCCCTCTCACCGCCAACCGGATCGTGCTGAACCTGCTGCAGAGCGTGGAGTCCGTATCCATCCCCGCCGGGCTGCGCAGCTATGGCTATGACAATGCCACTGCCCTCAGCGTATACGGCGTGCTCACTGGCATGGCTTTCCCCATGATCTTTTTTCCCAACGCCCTGACCGGGTCCGTGTCCGTCATGCTGTTGCCCATGATCTCCGAATGCTATGCCAGAGGAGATGACCAGGGCATCCGCCGGGCCGTCCTGCGCACGGTAAAATACTGCTTTCTGCTGGGCCTGGCCTGCATGGGCTTTTTCCTGCTCGCAGGCCGGCTCCTGGGGGAGGGACTGTACCGCAGCCCCCTGGCGGGACATTTTATCCGCACCCTGAGCCTGATCTGCCCCTTCCTCTATCTGGACACCACCCTGTCCAGCGTGCTGCAGGGACTGGGGCTGGCAGGACGGCTGTTTCTGATTAATGTGACCTCCCTGCTGGTGCGGCTGCTGTTTATCCTGCTGACAGTGCCCCGCCTGGGCATCCAGGGCTACCTGTACGGACTGCTGGCCAGCCAGATCCTGCAATGCGCCCTCTATCTGGGATGCCTGCGGCGTCAGAGCCTGCGTGGAAAAAAGAGAAATTGATCTGCCGCAGCCCAACTGCACCCGGGTATAAATATTTGCCTTAAAATACTTGCCATACTTTTTACGATAGACTATAATGAGTACTGCCTGAAAAAATCAGCGGCATACCAATACAGAAAGGTCTGAAGATACAATGAGTTTTACATTTATAGAAAAATTACCCACCCCCGATGAAATACGGGCCCAATATCCTCTGCCCCAGGCGCTGGCACAGCGAAAGGCAGAACGTGACCGGGAAATCCGGGAAGTGCTCACTGGCCAAAGCTCCAAACTGCTGGTGATCGTGGGCCCCTGCTCTGCAGACAACGAAGACTCCGTGTGCGATTACGTAGACCGACTGGCAGCATTAAACGACAGAGTAGCCGAAAAACTGATTCTGATTCCCCGGATCTATACCAATAAGCCCCGCACCACCGGAGAGGGCTATAAGGGGATCGTCCACCAGCCTGACCCCGCAAAGCAGGAAGATTTTCTGGCCGGGCTTATCGCCATGCGGAAAATGCATATTCGGGCCGTGGAGGAAACCGGTCTGACTGCGGCGGACGAGATGCTCTACCCTGAAAACTGGGGCTATGTGTCCGACATCCTCTCCTATGTGGCCATTGGGGCCCGCTCTGTGGAGGACCAGCAGCACCGTCTCACCGTCAGCGGTTTCGACGTGCCCGCCGGGATGAAGAACCCCACCAGCGGCGATTTCTCGGTGATGCTGAACTCCGTATTCGCAGCTCAGCACCCCCACTCCTTTATTTACCGGGGCTGGTCTGTCAAGACGGACGGCAATGACCTGGCTCATACGGTGCTGCGGGGAGCCACCAGCAAACACGGCAACAATACCCCCAACTACCACTATGAGGACTTAAGCCGCCTGATGGAAATGTACGGCAAGATGGATCTGAAGAACCCGGCCTGCATCATTGACGCCAATCATTCCAACTCCAACAAACAATTTGCACAGCAAATCCGTATCGTCAAGGAAGTCATGCACAGCCGCAGGCTGAATGCGGACATTCACAAACTGGTTAAAGGCGTCATGGTGGAAAGTTATATTGAAGAAGGATGTCAAAAAGTAGGAGGCGGCGTCTACGGGAAATCCATTACCGACCCCTGTCTGGGATGGGCAGATACAGAAAGACTGATCCTGGATTTGGCAGAATATGAATAAAAAGAAAATGGCTCTATTTTCTGGGATGATTCCTGCTGTATGCTTCCCTGTTCTCAGGCTGGCGGGCGGCCGCGTAAATCTGTGTGGCCGCCCTGCCGGCATGTCCCATCATCTCCTGCACGCTCTGCAGATCCGCCCCGTTTTCAATCAGATGCACCGCAAAGGCATGACGCAGACTATGGGGATTGACTTCTTTCTGTATACCCGCCAGTTCCCCGTATCTGCGGATCAGCTTCCACACCCCCTGGCGGGTCATGGCGGCGCCGCTGTAATTCACAAACAGGATCTCGCAGCGATCCTCTGCCAGCAAGGCATCCCGTCCCCCGTCCAAATATTGCAGCAACGCCGATCTGGCACAGTTTCCAAAGGGAATAACCCGATCCTTCCCCTCCTCCCTGCAATGTAATAAACCCAGCCGTAAGTTCACATCAGAGACTTTCAGCGCTACCAATTCCGACACCTTGATTCCCGTGGCATACATCAATTCCAGGATAGCCCGGTCCCGCAGCTGTCTGGGGCCGGCGCCAGAGGGCTGCTCCACCAGTGCTTTCGCCTCCTCCACAGTAAGAACTTCCGGCATGTCCCGCTGTACTCCGGGCGACCGAAGCCTTTCCGTAATATCCTCCTTCACCAGATACATTTTCACCAGATAACGATATAAGGCCCGGACAGAACACATATGACGGGACACAGTGGAAGGCTTTTTCTCCTGCTCCAGCATACAAAAATAGTCCTCCAGACAATCGGGTGTCACCTCCCGGAAATCGCTTATCCCCAGTTCGTCTTCCATATAGTTCTTGAAATGCAGCAGATCCCGCCGATAAGAAAGCACCGTATTTTCGGACAGACCCCTGACCTGCCCCAGATATGTAATGAATTGTTCCATTCTCTCTTCCATATGTGTCCCTCTTCCCCTGGCGGCCTCCCGATTCCCTCCGCCGACGTCTATCTCTAGCATAACAACAATATTTCCCGGGATCAAGCCCTATTTTATACGTTACAGTAATGTCAGAAAATCTTCACTGCCAGCCGCAGTAAATAGGGGTTCACATAGGCTTCCAGCCAGCATCCCACAGCCAGCGCAAACAGCAAAAGTCCCGCCTGTGCCGACAAATGTATCCCCATCCGCTTCAGCCCGCGTAATCCTTCATATCCGTTCAAATAATAAAGCCGTCTGCAGGTCCGCTCCGCTAAAGCCAGCAGCAGAGCCCACACGGGAACATAGACCAGCATCTGAGGAAGCAGGCCGGCCGCCAGCAGCAACAGTCCCTTGATCCCTTGGGCAGCAAACAATGTCACCAACAACATCCCCAGAGACAGCCCGAAACGAAAGGCGTAGAACCAGGCCGCCGCCATCCCCAGAAACGTGGTGGAAAGCAGAATCAACAGCAGCGCCTCCCCCAGCCTTTGTCCCAAAAGACGCAGAAAAAGTGACTTGCTGTGGATCTCGGCATAACGCACCTGTAACAGGGCATTCTCCCCCAGGAGTTCCGTTCCCGACAACAACTCACTTTTTATCAGACCGGCGAGCAAAATGCCGCCGCATATTCCGATGATAAATAGAATCAACTGTTTATTGACAAGTTTCAATGTTTCCTCTTCCCGCTATCTGCATACATTAAATGTGGACACTCTATTGTATGCCGCAGGATATGTTTACATGACTGCCATGCCGTCCTGCTTCCAATGCGGGGCAACACAATTTTGGCCAAAGCTGTCTGTGCGGTAAATGCGGCAGGAAGGGAGAACAGGACTCAGCAAGCCAACAGCTTCTCCACACTCACCAGTTTCACACAGAGTACAAAGAGATCCGTGGCCAAAGCCATCTCCTCCGGTGTGGGGAAGGACGGTGCAATGCGGATATTGCTGTCCAAGGGATCCCTGCCATAAGGATAGGTGGCTCCGGCCCCTGTCAGCGTCACTCCCGCTTCCTTACACTTTGCCACAATGGCCCCGGCACAGCCCTCCAGGGCGTCAAACGAAATGAAATAGCCGCCGTTGGGTTTGGTCCAGCTGCCGATCTGCAGCCCTTCCAGTTCCTCCTCCAGCACCTGCTGCACCGCCTCAAACTTGGGACGCATAATGGCCGCATGCTTCCTCATATGAGCCTTGATCCCCTCAAAATCCTTGAAGTACCGCACATGCCGAAGCTGGTTGATTTTATCGTAACCGATGGTCTGAATGGTCATGGACTTTCTGATAAAATTCAGATTTCCTTCGGATGCGGCAATGGCGGCCACTCCCGCACCGGAAAAACTGATCTTAGAGGTGGAGGCGAACTCATACACCATGTCCGGATTCCCCGCCTTCTCACACTCCGTCAGAATCTCCAGAATTTCGTCCTGCCGGTCCTCATACAGATGGTGCACCGCATAAGCATTGTCCCAGAAAATACGAAAATCCTCCGCTGCAGGCTTCAGCGCAGCCAATCTCCTGACTGTGTCGTCAGAATAACTGTATCCCTGGGGATTGGAATACTTGGGTACACACCAGATGCCCTTGACACTCTCATCCCCCGCCACCAGCTTTTCCACCAGATCCATATCCGGCCCCTGGGGTGTCATGGGCACATTAATCATCTCAATGCCGAAATGCTCCGTGATGGCGAAATGCCTGTCATATCCCGGCACAGGGCACAGAAACTTCACCTTTTCCAGCTTACACCATGGCGTACTGCCCATTACGCCATGGGTCATGGAACGGGATACCGTATCATACATTATGGTCAGGCTGGCATTACCGCATACAATTACATTGTCCGCGGATACACCCATAATATCTGCCATCATATGCTTGGCCTCCGTTATGCCGTCCAAAACTCCGTAATTACGCACATCCACTTTTTCCAGGCTTCTCATATCGCTCTGCGCATTCAGCACGTCAAAGATATCCATACCCATATCCAACTGGGTCACGCCGGGCTTCCCTCTGGACATATCCAGCTTCAGCCCTCTGGCCTTCGCATCCTCATATTCTTTCGACAACTGCGTATGCAGCTGCTGCAATTCCTCTCTGCTCAAGTCCTTGTAAGCCTTTCTCTCCATGATCCTCAACCTAGCCTTTCCATATATATTGCCAAGACACCGCCTTATGCCGCGGAATCCGTTCTGCCCCGGCCAAAACACAGCACCTTCCGGCACACTGGGAATTTCCGGCTCCCCGCCTCCCGGTTCTTTCCTCGGTATATGATTGGATAATTGTATACAATCATACATCCCGTATATATTACTACAAATTTCCTCAATACACAAGAGTTTTTTCAAAAAAAAGAGCTCCGATAACGGAACTCTTTTAACACTGGCGTCTTTACTTCGCGTAATCTATCACGCGAGATTCACGGATCACATTTACTTTGATCTGTCCGGGATATTCCAACTCGGCCTCAATCTGCTTAGAGATGTCACGGGCCAGCAGAACCATGTCTGCGTCGGTAATCTGCTCAGGTACTACCATCACACGGACTTCACGACCTGCCTGAATAGCAAAAGACTTGTCTACTCCCTTGAAATTGTTGGTTATTTCTTCTAACTGCTTTAATCTGCTAGTATAGGTCTCCAGAGTTTCCCTTCTAGCCCCCGGTCTTGCAGCAGAGATTGTATCAGCAGCCTGTACAATACATGCGATCAGGGTAGTGGCCTCCACATCACCATGATGGGACTCCACCGCATTGATAACTGTAGCATTCTCTTTGTATTTCCTACAGAGTTCTACTCCCAGTTGGATATGAGAACCTTCCATCTCATGGTCCACGGCCTTGCCGATATCATGCAGCAGGCCGGCACGCTTGGCCAATCTCACATCCAGTCCCATCTCGGCTGCAAGCAAGCCCGAAAGCTGAGCAACCTCAACGGAATGTTTTAAGGCATTCTGACCATAACTGGTCCTGAACTTCATCCTGCCCAACAGCTTGACCAATTCCGGATGAATGCCATGAACGCCCACCTCCAGGGTGGCCGCCTCGCCTTCCTCCTTGATCATTACTTCCACTTCCCTTTGGGCTTTTTCCACCATCTCTTCGATTCTGGCGGGATGTATGCGGCCGTCCACAATCAGCTTCTCCAGGGCAATCCTTGCCACCTCGCGGCGAATCGGATCGAAGCCTGACAGAATGACTGCCTCCGGTGTGTCGTCTATAATCAGATCCACGCCGGTCATGGTCTCCAGGGTACGGATATTGCGTCCCTCTCGCCCAATGATACGTCCTTTCATCTCATCGTTAGGAAGCTGTACTACAGAAATAGTGGTTTCAGAGACATGGTCTGCAGCACATCTCTGGATAGCAGATACCACATATTCCTTCGCTTTCTTGTCTGCTTCTTCTTTGGCCCGACTCTCCATATCTTTGATCATCACGGCCGTTTCATGCTTTACTTCATCCTCAACAATTTTCAGCAAGTAGTCTTTTGCCTGTTCAGAGGTTAATCCGGAAATTCTTTCCAGTTCCTGTACTCTCTGCTCGTTCAGTTTGGAAACTTCTTCCTTGAGTTTGTTCAAGGATTCCTCACGGGCAGTCAAGCTGGCTTCACGCTTTTCGATGGCATCAGCTTTCTTATCAATGTTTTCCTCTTTCTGCTGAACCCGGCGCTCATAGCGCTGCGCCTCCGCCCTGCGTTCCTTGATCTCCTTGTCCAGCTCATTCTTGGTACGAATGGACTCTTCCTTGACTTCAAGCAGCGACTCGCGTTTTTTGGTTTCCGCAGTCTTGAGGGCTTCATCAATAATCTCTCTGGCCCTGTCCTCCGCATTGCCCACAGTGGTTGCCGCAACTTTCTTCTGATAGGAAGAAGTGGCAAACGCTGTGACCACCGCAGTCACAAGGATACAGATTACCGCTGTAATAGCACAACCGATAATAACACTTAGGTCCATTACAGGAGCACCTCCTTATTAAATTTTCATTGTGCAAATATCTAATATAGAATGTATGTAATGCTCACATTCTAACAGGCAATCTACAACATATAAATTCTAAACCGAAATGAACATTATGTCAAGTGGAAATTTTCACTTTATAACTGCCTTAAAGACTACTCGGAAAATGAAATCATATGCTAAGCATCCCAGTCCATTTGCAGGGCTTTGCGAATTACTTCGCCCGAAAAGCCTCTGTACATCAGGAAGTTGTATAAGCGCTGCTGCTGTCTGCGGTCAGCGGTATCTCTGTCGTAATGCTTTTTCTCCAGAAGGGCGCAGGCCATCTGAAGTTCATCCTGTCCCCCGTCCTGCTCCTGCCAGGCGGCGACGGCCTGTTCCAGAATCCCTTTGGGGACGCCTTTCTGCTGCAGATCCTGCTCCATCCTGCGCAGGGACTTCCTGCCCGCGAAGGCGGTGAGGTAGTCTCCGGCGTACCGAAAATCGTCAATGTAATGAAAAGACTTTACATATTCCACCGCCTGCTCTGCCACCGGCTGGGGATAACCGCCGCCCAGCAGTTTATCAAGGAGCTGCTTTTCCGTATAATCCCGGATCTGCAGCAGGTTCATGGCCCGCAGTCTGGCCCTGCGGGGGAGCAGATCTCTCAACAGGGTTTCACAGGTCTCCCCGGGCAGTTCCTCTCCCTCCGCTATACCATATTGACGCAGTTCCCCTTTGTAGAGCACAAAACTGATATCCTGGTCTGTGCACACCCTGCTCTGCCTCTTTGAAATATCCGTTATCTCCGTCACTACCATTTACTGCTTTTCCTTCTTCTCAGACGCGGCTTTTTTCGGTGCGGCCTCCTTGGGCGCGGCTTCCTCTGGGGAAATCTCCCCCGGCACGCTGCCGTTTAACCCGAAATGTTCCCGCACCCTGTTCTCAATCTCCCGACACACTGCCGGATTGTCCCGGAGATACTGCTTGGCATTCTCACGGCCCTGTCCGATCTTGTCGCCGCTATAGGCATACCATGCGCCGGACTTGTTCACGATATCCACACTGGCCGCCAGATCCAGAATATCTCCCACCACGGAGATTCCCTCTCCGAACATGATATCAAACTCCGCCTCCTTGAAAGGAGGAGCAATCTTGTTCTTGACCACCTTGACCCGGGTATGGTTGCCGATGATCTCACCGCCCTGCTTCAGGGATTCCACCCGGCGCACATCCATACGCACGGAAGAATAAAACTTAAGCGCCCGGCCGCCTGTGGTGGTCTCCGGATTGCCGAACATGACGCCCACTTTCTCACGCAGCTGATTGATGAAGATTACGGTACAATTAGACTTGCTGATCACAGCCGTCAGCTTCCGCAGTGCCTGAGACATCAGGCGGGCCTGGAGTCCCACATGGGAATCCCCCATCTCTCCGTCAATCTCCGCCTTGGGCACCAGCGCCGCCACAGAGTCCACCACCACAATATCAATGGCGCCGGAGCGCACCATGGTCTCGGTAATTTCCAGTGCCTGCTCCCCGTTGTCCGGCTGGGATATGTACAGATTGTCAATATCCACACCGATATTCTTGGCATAGACCGGATCCAGAGCGTGCTCCGCGTCAATAAAACCGGCAATGCCGCCCCGCTTCTGCACCTCCGCAACCATGTGCAGCGTAACCGTGGTCTTACCGCTGGACTCAGGACCGTAGATTTCCACGATTCTCCCCTTGGGAATACCGCCCAATCCCAATGCGATGTCCAAACTCAGAGAGCCTGTGGGAATGGTCTCCACATTCATGGAGTTGGCAGGATCACCCAGTTTCATCACGGCCCCTTTGCCATACTGCTTTTCAATCTGGCTGATCGCCGCGTCCAATGCCTTCAGCTTGTCGTTCTTTTCCATATTAACCTCTTTCCGGGATCCGCAGAATCTTCCGGGATCCGCTCCACATTTATTTGGAAGTGTGATGCTCCGCCCGACATACCGCCGGATCATGCCACAGGTTTTTCCCCTTCAGAACAAATGTTCTTTCCTGAAAATAGAATAAAACATTCGTTCGGATTTGTCAACTGTTTTTTGGAACACACTTCCTTTGCTTTACTGTTATATCCATAATAGCGCATTTCAAGTCCCATAAACCGTACTTATAACCATCCCTCCTCTGCTCAATCTTATTAAATGAATTCCAAGGCGAAACGCCGGACTATATAAAGAGATATAACCGTATGAGAATACAGCGCCGACAGACAGGCCCTGCCGCCTGGTTCCCGGGGCCATGCCCCAATCTGTCCCGCATGCAGAAAATGTATCACATTTCCTGCAAAACCACAAGAGATATGATACATTTTATATTCTTTTCATATATTCGTCCGTATACGGGCTACTTTTTCTTGCCAAAGGTGATCTTGCTGAAATATTCCAGAATGCAGTTCCGCATCAACGTCAGAGCCGCGGACACCGTTGCCTCCCGGATGGTCTGCCGGTTTCCGGAAAAATGATACTCCCGCACCGTCACCTCCCCCTTTACGCTGCATGCGATATACACCAGCCCCACAGGTTTCTTCTCCGTTCCCCCGTCCGGGCCTGCCAGACCGGTGATGCCCACCGCCACATCCCCCTTGGACACGAAGGCCAGGCCCTTTGCCATCTCCTCCGCCGTCTGAGGACTGACGGCCCCGTATTTCTCCAGAGTACTCTTTTTTACTCCCAGCAACTTTCTCTTGGCCTTATTGGAATAGGTCACATAGCCGGATTTGTAGACTTCCGACACACCGGGCACATTGATCAGCCGGGCCGAAAGCATTCCCCCGGTACAGGACTCCGCACAGGTCACGGTGAGTTCGTTGGCCACCAGCAATTCCACTACCGCCTTCTCCAGGGTAACTTCCTCGTCGGTAGTATAGATATCGCCGCCCATGCGGGCCTTAATCTCCTTGACTACGGGTTTGATCAGCCTGCGGGCCTCTTTCTCCCCCTCCGCCCTGGCCGTCACCCGGATATGTACTTCACCCGGCTTGGCGTAGGTGGCCAGGGTAGGGTTGCCCTGACCGTCAATCAGATCCCGCAGCATGGTTTCCACCCTGCTCTCTCCCACGCCGCAGACTTTTACGGTCTGGGAGGAAATAACGCCGGGCTCCAGCTTTTTCAGATAGGGGATCACATGGTTTTCAAACATGGGTTTCAATTCATGGGGCGGTCCCGGCAGCAACACCACATGGGTGGATTCATCCGCTATGATAACCCCCGGCGCGGTGCCGTTTGGATTGGGCAGTACAATGCCGCCTTGGGGCATCATGGCCTGTTTCCAGTTGTTGTCCGTAGGCACAGCGTTTCTGGAAGCAAAAAATGCCTGAATATGCGCTCTGGAACCGGGATCTTCCACCAGTTCCCGGCCCATAATCCCGGCGGCCACCTCCTTGGTCAGATCATCCTCCGTGGGACCAAGGCCCCCGGACAGAATCACCACATCCGAACGCCCTGCCGCCGTCCGCAGGACTTCGCCCAAGCGCTCCGCATTATCCCCCACCACGGTCTGATAGTAGCAGGACAATCCCAGCCCGGCACATTTTTCCGCCAGATAGGCGGCATTGGTATTTACGATATTGCCCAGCAAAAGTTCCGTTCCCACGCAAATCAGTTCCACTGTCATCCCTGCTGCCCTCCTACATCTGTCCTTTCATAACCGCCTTGTTTTTCATCAGGTAGTCCACCAGAGAAATCACTGTCAGCACCAGCGCAATCCACATGATCACATCCGTCAGCAATCCCATCCAGGGCAGGAACCGGGACAGATCCACGATCATCAGACACACCATAATCATCTGAAAAGTGGTCTTGAATTTGCCCCAGTAGTTTGCCGCGATCACCACCCGGTTGTCCGCGGCCACCAGCCTGAAACCGCTGATGATGAATTCCCGGCTGATAATGATAATCACCACCCAGGCAGGGATACGCCCCATGGCCACCAGCGCGATCATGGCGGCGCTGACCAGCAACTTATCCGCCAGAGGATCCATAAATTTTCCGAAATTGGTAATCAGATTATACTTTCTGGCAATCTTGCCGTCGATCAGGTCCGTCAGACTGGCGATGATGAAAATCGCCAGCGCCGTGATTTCCGAAGGCAGCGGATTGTCACCGAACCAGCCTGCGTTCCCCCCCAGCAGTGCCACCACGAAAGGCACTATCAGGATTACACGGAATACCGTGAGTTTATTGGGTAAATTCATTGCTTACTCTCCTCCTCTTCCTGCCAGATCTCGCCCACCAGGTCATACTCATTACAGCCGGTGACCCGCGCCTGGACCAGATCCCCGGTCATCAGCACTGCGGAAGTGTGTACGAACAGATAGCCGTCCACTCCCGGCGCGTCCCGGTAGGTGCGGGCCACATAGACATCCTCGTCCGCCACCTTGCCCTCGATCATCACTGTGAGCACGCTGCCCACCATATCCTCCGCCCTGGCAAACGCAATCTCCTGCTGCAATTCCATGATCTCCTGCCGCCAGGCCTCTTTCTGCTCCTCAGAAACCTGATCCGGCATCTCTGCCGCAGCCGTTCCCTCCTCCTGGGAGTAAGGAAACACCCCCAGACGGTCAAATTCCATCTCATTAACAAAATCCACCAGCTTTTCGTGATCCTCCTGGGTCTCCCCGGGAAAACCGGCAATCAGGGTGGTGCGCAGACAGATATCGGGAATCTCCTCCCGCAGCCTGCCAATCATCTCCCGCAGCTGCCCCTGGGTGGTACGCCTGCCCATACGGCGCAGAATCCTGTCACTGGCATGCTGAATGGGAATATCCAGATAATGGCATACCTTGGGTTCCTTCTTTATGGTCTGAATCAATTCGTCGTTGATCTCCTCCGGATAGCAGTACAGAATCCTGATCCAACTGATCCCGGGGATCTGAGCCAATTCATGCAGCAGCAGCGGCAGGCTCTTTTCTCCATACCGATCCAATCCGTACAAGGTGGTCTCCTGGGCCACCAGAATCAGTTCCCTGACCCCCCGCTCGGCCAGCACATTGGCCTGCTCCAGCAGAATTTCCATGGGTACGCTGCGATAACTGCCCCGAATCTGGGGGATGATGCAGTAGCTGCACCGCTTGTTACATCCTTCCGCAATCTTCAGATAGGCGTAATGACCGCCGGTGGTCAGCACCCTGTCCACCCGAAAATCCGTCAGTGCGTCGGGATCTTGCACTAATATGGGACTTTTCCCCTCCAGCACCTGCTCCACCGCATCCACGATCTGCCCGATGCAGGTGGTGCCCACAATGGCGTCCACCTCCGGAATCTCCAGTCGGATCTCCCTGTGGTAACGCTGGGCCAGGCATCCCGCCGCCACCAGCGCTTTCACCCTGCCGCTCTTCTTCAGTTCCGCCGCCTCTAACAGCGCGTTAATGCTTTCTTCCTTGGCATCGCCAATAAAGCAGCAGGTGTTCACCACCACAATATCGCAATCGTTTTCATCATCGGTAAAGGTATATCCCCTCAGCTGCAACAGTCCCAGCATCTCTTCCGTATCCACCAGGTTCTTATCGCATCCCAGGGAAATAAACAGTATCTTCATATTTGCCCTCTGTCTGCATATGATGGGCTCAGCCATCCTGAAAGTAGTCCTTAAAAAAGGGAGAAATACTCATAGCCGAACATTTCTCCCCCTGACTTACGCTTCCTGCTCCGTTTCCTGTCCGTCCCCGGCATCCTCTGCCTCGTCCTGCCCGTTCTCCGATTCGTCCAAAGCCTCTTCCTGTCCGTCCTCCAGGTCCTGCACCTGGTCCTGAGACGGGGCTTCTACCCGGTCGTAGATCTCCTGCTCCTCCATGACCTCATCCTCGGCCAGAATCTTGATCTTGCCCTGGTTCAATTCCTCCACCGCCAGGGACAGAGGCTTCTTGCCCACACCGCCCACCAGAGGCTCATCACCGCCGATAATCTGCCTGGCCCTCTTGGAGGTGGCCATCACAATCGAATACCTGCTGTTGACCACGGGTGCCTCCCCCTGTTCAACCTCGCTGTTTACTACTTTCATTAAATCGGAATAAGATGGATGTAACATTATTCTGCTCCTTTCGAGAATTCTTTCAATTCTCCTCTGATTTCATTAATCAATGCTTCCTGTCTGGCCGGGATATAGCGTGCATTCTGTACCATGCTGTGAATCTGTTTAACGCATTCTTCCAGGTCATCGTTGATGACGATATAATCATATGCCTCTATGCCTTCTGATTCCTCCGCCGCGCGGGCCAGCCGCCTGGCGATCACTTCCGGCGGTTCCGTCCCCCGACCTTCCAGCCGCCTTCGAAGTTCCCCTGCATTGGGCGGGGTCACAAAGAGCAGCAGACAGTCCGGCATCAGCTTCCTGATCTGCAGGGCCCCCTGAATCTCAATCTCCAGGATCACATCCTTTCCGGCTTCCAGCTGTTTCTGCACATAATCCCCGGGGGTGCCGTAATAATTCCCGCAGTAACATGCATACTCCAGCATTTTCCCCTGCCGGATGCGCTCCTGAAAGGTATCCGTATCCACAAAAAAGTACTCCTTGCCTTCCCGTTCCCCCTGTCTGGGGGCTCTGGTGGTCATGGACACGGACAATGCGTAATTGGAGTAGTCCCGGGTCAGTTTTCTCATCAATGTCCCTTTGCCGGCACCGGAAAAGCCGGATATCACAGTTAAAATTCCTTTACTCATCCTCATTCCCTCCGCTCTCCGCGCGGGCCCTACCGGCAATGGTCTCCGGCAACAGGGCCGATAACACGATCCGATTGTTCTCCATGACCAGCACGGCCTTGGTCTTGCGTCCCTGAGTGGCGTCCACCACCGTACCCTCTTCCCTGGCCCTCTGCACCAACCGCTTGACGGGCGCGGAATCCGGGCTGACAATGGCGATGATCTTGCCGGTATTCACAATGTTTCCAAAACCGATATGAATCAATTTATCCATAAATATCCCCGACATTATTCAATGTTCTGGATCTGTTCGCGGACCTTCTCAATCTCCGTTTTCAACTCGATGGCACAGTTGGAGACCTCCAGATCGTTGGATTTGGACAGAGTAGTGTTGGCTTCCCTGTTCATTTCCTGCGCGATAAAATCCAGCTTGCGGCCTATGCTGCCGCCCTCCTGCAGGGTGGCCTTTGTAGTCTCAATATGGCTGCGAAGCCGCACCAGTTCTTCGTCCACGCACACCTTGTCCGCAAAAATCGTAACTTCCGTCAGCAGCCTGTTCTCGTCCACCTGGGCATCCCCCAGCAGATCTTTCACCCGCTCCTCCAGTTTCTGCCGGTATTCCTGCACGATCCGGGGAGATCTCTCCGCTATAAAGTCCACCAGTCCCAGCATACCGTCCAGCTTTTGAAGCAGGTCCTCCCGCAGACGTTCTCCCTCCGCGACCCGGGTCTGTACAAAACTCTCCGCAGCCCCCTGAATGGCCTTTCGGAGTTCCTTCCAGAGTTCTCCCTCGTCCACGTTCTGCTCTTCCATTGTGAACACCTCCGGATACCGGGACAGAGTGGATACCCTGATGTCATCCTCCAGGCCGAACTCTTCCTGCATTTGACGGAGATACTTCCTGTATTCCGCCGCCAGTTCCCTGTTGTAGCGGATATTTGCATGGTTCTCCGTGTAATCCTCGTAGGATATGAACAGATCCACCTTCCCCCGGGAAATATAGTTCTTCAGTTCCGCCCGTATGGCAGACTCAAAAAAGTTCAGCTTCTTGGGCATCTTGATATTCACATCCAGATACCGATGATTTACGGACTTTATCTCCACGGTAAATTTGCGGTTATTCTCGGCTACTTCACACCTGCCGAAACCGGTCATGCTCTTTATCATCGTCTTCTCTCCATGCAGATCCTGCGCCATTTATCCTCCTGTATCCTGTGGTCCCGGCAAAGCAAACCAGGCGGGAAACATCCATACTTCATTACATTATAATAGACATCACCCCGATAGTCAATAGCGGACGCGGAAAACACTTGTCATTTCCCGGCAATTTGCTATAATATAAGGAAAATACACTGTAATTTTATAGTAGGAGGACACCCACATGGCTTTTGACGGCGTGACCATTGCCGCTATCGTAAAAGAACTGAACGACACCTGCATGGGAGGCAGGCTCTATAAAATCGCGCAGCCGGAGAGTGACGAACTGCTGCTGACCATCAAGACCCCCGGCGGCCAGCGGCGTCTGCTCCTGTCCGCGGACGCCTCCCTGCCCCTGGTATATCTCACCGGGCAGAACAAGCCCAGCCCCATGACGGCCCCGGGCTTCTGCATGCTGCTGCGAAAGCATCTGCAGAACGGGCGCGTTACCGCCATCACCCAGCCGGGACTGGAACGCATTATTCATATAGATGTGGAGCATCTGGACGAGATGGGGGATCTGCGGCATAAAACACTGATTATAGAGATCATGGGAAAACACAGCAACATCATCTTCTGCAATGAAGACGGCATGATCCTGGACAGCATCAAACATGTGTCCGGCCTGGTCAGCAGTCTCCGGGAGGTGCTGCCCGGCAAGCCCTATTTCGTGGCCCATACCCAAGACAAGCTGGACCCCCTGACCTGCGGACCGGAACAATTCTCCGCAGCCCTGGCCTCCCGCCCTGCCCCGCTGTACAAAGCCATCTACCAGAGTTATACCGGTATCTCCCCCATACTGGCCCAGGAGGTATGCCACCGGGCCGGGCTGGATGGGGACGCCCCCACTGCCGCTTTTTCCCCCCGGGAGTTGGAAGCGGCATTCCGGGAGTTCCGGAAAATGATGGACCAGGTGCAGTCCGGCAGCTTTGCCCCGGCCATCGCCTATACGGGCCGGCAGCCGGCGGAATACGCGGCCCTGACCCTGACACTCTACAGCAACGGAGAGGACAGCCTGCGGCCCTGCAGTTCCATTTCCTCCCTGCTGGAGCAATACTACGCCGAGAAGAACACACTGACCCGCATCCGACAGAAATCCGTGGATCTGCGCCGCATTGTGCAGACCGCCCTGGAGCGCAATGTTAAAAAATATGACTTGCAGCTTCAGCAGATCAAGGACACGGAAAAACGCGACAAATATCGGATCTACGGAGAATTGCTCAACACCTATGGCTATAATGTGCCCGAGGGCAGCAAATCCATGGAAGCCCTGAACTACTACACGGGAGAGACAATCACCATCCCCCTGGACCCGGATATGACTCCCGCCGAAAACGCCAAGCGGTATTTTGACAAATACGGAAAATTAAAACGTACCTTTGAAGCCCTGTCCACTCTGACGGAAGAAGTCAGGGCCGAAATCCGGCATCTGGAGTCCATTGCCACAGCCCTGGATATCGCCCTGCTGGAAGAGGATCTGGTGCAGATCCGGGAAGAACTGGCCGCCAGCGGCTATATCCACAGACGAGGCGGCGGTAAGCGGGAAAAGGTCACCAGCAAACCCTTCCACTATGTGAGCAGCGACGGCTTTCATATGTATGTGGGAAAAAACAATTATCAGAACGATGAACTGACCTTTAAATTTGCCAGCGGAAACGACTGGTGGTTCCACGCCAAGGGAATGCCCGGCTCCCATGTGGTGGTGAAATGTCAGGGGGAGGACAACCTGCCGGATCGGACCTTCGAGGAGGCGGCAAAGCTGGCCGCCTACTATTCCAAGGGCCGGGGCCAGGAAAAAGTGGAGATTGACTATATCCAGAAAAAACATGTGAAGAAGCCCAACGGGGCCAAGCCGGGATTTGTGGTATATTACACCAATTTCTCCATGATGATGGATGACGATATCTCCGGTCTGGAACAAGTTTAACGCAGCAAGCCGCATTTCCGGGCCGCCCTGACCAGTAAATGCCCCTTGGGCATGGCCCGCAGTTCTTCCTCTGTCACCCCTTTAAACAGAATCACCAGGGCAAAGTACACCACCGCCCCCACCGCAATGGCCGGAAGAACGGATACCACAATGGACCCCGTGAGCATCAGCAGGCTCTCATAGATCACCCAGGCGATGGCCCCCATGAAAGCAGAGGCGATAAACGGCACTATAAATGTGTTCATAATCTCCTGGCGGTATCCCAGCGCCTTGCGCAGAGACAACTGGTTCAGGACGCACATCAGGCCGGAGTACAGGATGGTGGCAATGACCACTCCGTAGATGCCCAGATCCGTAAAGAACAACAGGGGCACCATCACCGCCGTCTGAATCAGCAGCGCAATGGCAGCATTGACAATGGGCGTATTGACTCTTCCCACGCCCTGTAAAATGGAATTGCTCAGGGTGGACAGGGCATAGAAAATCACGGACACGGCCAATGCCATCAGGATCTTTGCGGCCAGTTCAATGGTGGCTTCATCCGGAAACAGCAGCCAGGTAACAGGCTTTGCCAGCACAAAGAGCCCCACCGCCGAGGGGATGGATATCAGCATAATGGTCTTGACTGCCTGGGCCATCTTGTCCCGGGCGTCCGCCAGTTCTTTGCGGGCCACAAGCTGGGAGACGGTGGGAATGATGGCGGCGGCCATGGCCGAAGAAAACGCGATGGGAATATTCGAAATCTTCATGGCCTCCCCGTTGAACAGCCCGTAGTCCCCCACCACCAGATCTTCTGCTGCATGGCGGAATTTTATCATGATGTCCGTATACAGCTTGTTGTTCAGCGAACTGCTGAGGTTGTAGACAGCGGTGCTCAAGATAAAGGGAAGCACCACCTGCAGGATCATGGCGCTGATCTCCCGGTAGGAATCCACCTGCCGGGTATGATCCCTCTCGATCCGCCTTTGGATCATGGGACGGTTCAGCGCATAGACGGCGGCCATAAACAGCAGCGCCGCCAACACCCCCGCGCCGGTCCCCAGAGCACTCCCCATGGCGCCGTACACAGCGCGGCGGGTCTGCTCTGCCGCCTCACCGCTCTTCTCATAAGTTCCCATGAACCATACAATAAATCCGTATGCCGCCCCGATACTCACCGCCGCATTGACAATCTGCTCCAGAATCTGGGAGACGGAAGTCTGTACCATGCTCTTATGAGCCTGGAAATACCCCCGCAGCACCCCCAAAACGCCATAGACGAAAATGGTGGGGGCCAACACCTGCAGCACCGGGGCCGCCGATTCCGGCACCAGATGCCCCGCACCAAAAAAGAGGAGTAAGCTCGCAACGAGTCCCACTCCCAGCACATAGTACATGGCACATATGAAAACCCTGTGGGCATTGCGGTACTCCCGCAGCGATAACTTCTGGGCAATCACCTTGGAGATTGCGGAGGGAATGCTGTAGGAGGAAATCATCAGCACAATGGCATAGTAATTGTACGCCGACTGATAATACCCCAGACCCACATGGCCGATGATCCGGGTCACAGGGCTCACATACAGGAGCCCTATGATCCGGCTGATAAATCCTGCGGCGGCCAGAATACCCGCCTGCAGGATAAAACTGTCTCTTTTTTTGCCGCCGTTCATTCTCTCTAATACCCTATTAACCAGTCATACATCTCCTGATACTTCTTTGCGGACACTTCCCAGGAGAAATCCGCCGCCATGGCGCGGTCCACGATCTTGTTCCACTCCCGCTTCCTGTCATAGAATACCTGCTCTGCGTAGCGTACCGCGGCCAGCATTTCATGGGCGTTGTAATTGGCGAAGCTGAAGCCCGTTCCCGTTCCCTCAAACTCGTTGTAGGGCTGTACGGTGTCCTTCAGTCCCCCGGTCTCCCTGACAATGGGCACCGTGCCGTAGCGCAGAGACATAAGCTGGCTCAGGCCGCAGGGCTCAAACAGGGACGGCATCAGGAAAGCGTCACAGGATGCATAAATCTTGTGCGACAATTCCTCGGAATAGAATATATTGGCTGACACTTTATCACTGTATTTCCAGTCAAAATGCCGGAACATGTTCTCGTACTGCTCTTCACCTGTGCCCAGAACCACCAGCTGAATATCATCCCGGCACAGTTCATCCATCACATATGCAATCAGATCAAAGCCCTTCTGGTCCGTCAGACGGGAGACCACGCCGATCATCATCTTCTTCTCGTCCACCCGAAGGCCCAGTTCTTCCTGCAGCGCTCTTTTATTCTTGGCCTTCTCCTTGCGGAAATTCACTGCGTTATAGGGCTTCACAATATATTTATCCGTCTCGGGGTTGAACTCCTCATAGTCGATACCGTTGACAATCCCCCGGAGATCGCCGCTGCGGGCCTTCAGCAGGCCCTCCAGGCCTTCCCCGTAGAATTTGGTTTTGATCTCCTCCGCATAGGTGTCGCTCACCGTGGTCACGGCATCCGCGAACACAATCCCTCCCTTGAGCAGGTTTGCGTCCTTGTAGGCCTCCAGCTTATCCGGCGTGAAATAGTACTGAGGCAGCCCGGTGATGTTCTGTACCACCTTGGGATCCCATTTTCCCTGAAACTTCAGGTTATGGATCGTGATTACGGACTTGATGCCCCTGAAGAAATCATTGCCCTGAAATCTTTCCTTCAAATATACCGGAACCAGGCCTGTCTGCCAGTCATGGCAGTGGATCAGATCCGGCCGGAAATCCAGGATGGGCAGTACGGACAGTACCGCCTTGGAGAAAAAAGCATACTTCTCAATCTCAAACAGCGCATTGTCCCCATAGGGCTTAAATCCGCCGAAATATCCCTCATTGTCGATGAAGTAATACTGAATCCCGTCCACTTCTGCCTTCAGCACGCCCACATAGGCGTCCGTCCAGTTGAAATCCATGTAGAAATGAGTCACATACTCCAGCCTATCCTTCATCTCCTGCTTCATGCAGGTATACCTGGGCAGGATCACCCGCACGTCGAAATATTCTTTGTCGATGCATTTGGGCAGGGAGCCCACCACATCGGCCAGCCCTCCCGTCTTGATGAAAGGAACCCCTTCAGATGCCGCAAACAGTATTTTCTTCATGTGCCAACCTCCATTTGTACCTTCTCGTAGATAATTCGATTATACTACATCCTGTATCGTTAGGAAAGCCTTTTCTGAAAATTTTATTCCCTGTACTTCAGGCGGATGCGGTCCGCGATCAGAGCGATAAACTCGGAGTTGGTGGGCTTTCCCTTGCCGGTGTTCACCGTGTATCCGAACAGGGCGTCAAGGGTCTCCATCCTGCCCCGGGACCAGGCCACCTCAATGGCATGGCGGATGGCCCTCTCCACCCGGCTGGGCGTGGTCTGAAACCGCTTCGCTATGGTGGGATAGAGCACTTTGGTGATGGAACTGATCATGGAAGGTTCCCGCACGGACATCATGATGGCCTCCCGTAAGTACTGATAGCCTTTGATATGTGCCGGCACCCCGATCTCATGAATGATATCCGTTACGTCCTGCTCCAGGTCATAGGCTTTTTCCGCCGGACTCTCCACCCCCGCTTTCTCCTCTGCGGCCCGGATCAGCACTTCCCCGGCCGTCTGCTGCAAATCCTCCGTGTCTTTCCGCCCCGCGGGCACGGTAATCATGATCTGGAATTCTTTATCCCCGTTCATCAGATCCCCCAGGATCCTGTATACTTTCTCATTATCATCGGCAGCGGTAATGCGCAACTGTTCCATGTCTATTCCTCCACATATTGACTTTTTATCATTATCTATTATACGATTCTTCCAGATCAGACAGCAACTGCAATTCACCGCAAGTTCCCCTTCTCCCTGTCATTATGCCCTCTATTACGTCAGCATCCGCCAAAAAACGCGCCCAGGCACAAAAATCTCCGCAAAAAAATAAATATATACTTGCATTCTCCACCTGATGTGGTATAATATAGCAGTATCAAATGCAGGGGCCGGAAAATGGTTCCCGCACCAAAGTTTCAATGGGGATATAGCTCAGTTGGGAGAGCGATACGTTCGCAACGTATAGGTCACGAGTTCGAGTCTCGCTATCTCCATTTTACAGTGTTCTGGAACCCTTTATTCGGGGACAGGACACTTTTCTTTTTTCGACAATCTAATCGACAGTCCGCCGGGATTCTTCGGATTCAGCCGCAAAATAAAAACCGCCCATCATCCGGGCGGTTTTTGCATTTTACGGCAGGATTTTCCTTCTTCAGACTCAGTTTATCAAGGCTGTCCGGGCTTTCCTCTCAGCGGGCAGGAATCTTCAGCACCTGACCGATATCCAGTCTGTCGCCTGACAATCCGTTGAGTTTTTTTATGGCGTCCACGGTAGTGTTATATCTCCGGGACAGCAGCCACAGGGTGTCCCCGGGCCGGACTGTATACTCAATATAAGATCCTGACTGGGAAGCGGGAATCTTCAGCACCTGGCCGATGTTGAGCAGATCGGTGGTAAAACCGTTCAGCCGTTTGATGGCCTCCACGGTGGTGCCGAACCGCTGGGCGATCAGCCAGAGGCTGTCTCCCGCCTTCACCACATATTCCCGTACACCGCTTCCCGTGCCGGGCTGCTGGCCTCCTCCTCCGCTGCCCGGACCTGTCGGCCCGTCCTGTCCCGGCACATTGTTACCGATACCCAGATATACTTCATACAGCTTCTTCCAGGTGGCCGGTCCCACTATCCCGTCTGGCACCAGCCCCACGGCCCTCTGGAAAGCCGTCACCGCCTGCTGTGTCCCGCCTCCGAAGATGCCGTCCTGCGCCGGAGCGGGAACCGTGGGATAGTACTCCGAAATAACGTCCAAGAGATACTGCAATGTGACCACATCCTGCCCCCGGGCGCCCTGCCGCAGCACGGCGGAAGGGGGAACCGTCCCTATTCCCAGAGAAGTCCCCTCGCTGTCCAGTTCTGCCAGCCTGGCCACCGCGGTATAGAGCATGGAGATTTTGTACCAGGTGGCTTTTCCCACGATGCCGTCCGCCGCCAGACCGAAGATGCTCTGGAATTTTGTCACTGCCGCCTTTGTACTTTCCCCGAAAGTTCCCTCCCGATCCGTGATAACGGGAATAGCGGGATAATTACGGCGGATGCGATTGAGATAAGTCTGAATCGTCTGCACATCCAGCCCCGTGCTTCCCACCCGTAAGACCGTTCCCGGATAAGAAGAGGGCACATTGGCAATGGCCTGGGTTTCCGCAATCTCCACATCATTGGGATAGTAATTCCGCAGAATCTGCAGAGGGGTATACCCATTTTCCGCCAAGGTCACCGTCCCCCACTGCGACATCCCCTGACAGCTTACTGTCGAGCCGCTGCAGAAGGAAGTGAAATAGGGCGCGTTCTGCCCCTGCCGCCTGACATATTTGTTGAAAATATCGTCCGTCACCCTGCTGATGGAATCATAGATAGGTCTTCCATATACATAATACTGATCATATGCAGTACTGTTGGTAATATCATAGTCATAGCCTCTGCTTCTGTACCATTCCGTGAAAATACGATTCAACGCAAAAGTGATGATTGCGTATATATTGGCTCGCAGCGAGGCTTCCGGCCAGGTGGGATAAATCTCGCTGCTGGCCACATTTTTCACATAATCCGGAAAGGAAACCTGCACATTGGAGGCATAGGAACCCGGCGCCCCCAAATGCACCGTAATGGGATTGGGGATTATCACCTGACGCATAATCCGGGGATCTGCTTCCCCGCCTTCCTGTGAACGGGGCTCACGCATGGCCACAGCCGGTTTTCCCACAAAGATTCTGGCCTGTCCCTGGTGAGTCTGCCTCTGTTCCATGGGCACCAGCATAAGGGGCAGTACCGCCGTCTCTCCCTCATAGATGGGAATCTGGGCCACATAGATTCTGTCGAATCCCCCTTTCTGTCCCAGTACGTTATAACTTTTATAGGGAACCCCCGCATAATATTGGTTCTGTGAGAAACTTTTATCCAGAGTCTCCAGCGGCACTTTCCGCGTCTCTCCGTTCTCATCCGTCACCAGATCATAGAGAGTCTCCCCCTGTTCTCCCTGGATTTTCACCTGTACGCCGCTCAGGGGAACCGCGTCATGGGCCGTCCTCGCCTGTATGAGCAAATATCCGATCGCCATATGGATTGCATTCTCCTTCTTTCCTGTCATAAATAAGATATGTGGCGACGGAAAAGAAGTTACTCTTTGCCCGGGAAGCCCTTGATCCCCTTTTCGGCGATTTATGCTCTGTATATCAATAAATCCGTTTATATCCCGATATATGTTATAGTCGCACCATATTTTGGATCACTCCATTGTGACAGCCGGGATATGGACAATCCGATTTTACAAAGCATGCCGTAGTGCCAAGGGAGGGACAGTCATGAAACAAAGGATTCACGCCGGATACATCGCCGGAATCGGTTATGACAACACGTCAAGCACTTCCGCCGCAGACAGCGAAAAAGCGGAAGACCGCAGCTTTACCCAGACCCTGTGGGAAAAATATTCCCTGTCCCCGAAGGACATGACACTGGCGGAATACAAGCTGTACATTCACGAAAAAATCAAAAGGCTCTATACACATCCTTCTCAGAAAAGATTGGACTGGTTTATTGATATCAGCGACGCCGCCTACAGGAGGATGCAGAAAGACCCGGCCTATGAGCAGTGGGTTCTGGATTTTGTGGCCGGAATAAAATCCACCGGCTATGGATACTGTGTCCCCAGATTCGGCCTGATTCACATTGATGACACCCGGGAAAAATGTTACGGCTACACCTATGGATATCAGGATGATGAACGGGCCAGGCGCGCCGCCGCCAGAAGGCGTCTGAAAGCCCGGCAGGCCGAAAAGGAGCGGCGCAAAAAGCTGTTGAAAGAATACCTGAAAAAGAAAGCCCAGGCCAAACGGCTTCAGGAACAACTCTTGAAGGCAAAGCACACAAAACAGCTGCTGGAGCATGCCCGCCTGTTAAAAACCTGGAATGAAGACCGTCAGCGCGCCCAGGTATCCCGGGCATATGAGGCAAGTCTCCTGATGCTGGCCCGGCGGGAACAGCAGATTGCCTCCCGTTCACCCTATTGATACTCCCCCCCGCTTTCGGCGCCCCTGGTACCTTCAAACTTCTTGACAGCCATGGAGTACAGGCATATAATAGTGATATTAAAACTCAGCGCTCCGTCCTATTTTGCAGTGTCGCAAGACCCAGATTTCCTCCGGGTTTTCGGCACTTTACTTTTCCGAACAGTAAGTACTCCCATTGCAAAGCCCGGCGGACATACGCAGAAACGAGGTACATATGGTAAAACAGGAAATATCGGAAATCAAGAAACTTTTCACCCAGAACAACTGCTCCATCACCCGTATATGCGGCTGCTATGTGGACGGGGAGAAAAATAAGAAGGCCCAGTTTCGGCAGGCGTTCCTGGCTCTGCCCGAGGAGGAGATGTTCAAGTATTTTGAAATTCTCCGAAAAACCCTCTCCGGCTCCATCGGCAAGAATCTGCACACCCTGGAGTTTCCCCTGAAAGCCGAGGAAGAGGGCGGCACCCAGGAACTGCTGCTGCGCCTCCGGGACAGCAAACTGAAGGACGAAGAACTGCTGGAGCAGTTCTATCAAAACATTATAGATTCCTATGAGTTTGTGGGCAACTATCTGATCCTGGTAATTCACGATGCCTACGATGTGCCCGGCCGCACCCGGGACGGACTGGAGATGGAGGACGCCTCCGACGAAGTCTATGAATACATCCTGGTCAGCATCTGCCCGGTGAATCTGTCCAAGCCCGGCCTGTCCTACGATGCAGAGGAAAACAGCTTCCGCAACCGCATCCGGGACTGGGTGGTAGGAGCCCCGGACACGGGCTTTCTGTTCCCCGCGTTCAACGACCGCAGCACGGATCTCCACAGCGCCCTCTACTATTCCAAAAACGGGGAAGAACTGAAAGAGGCATTTGTGGAACTGCTTCTGGGCTGTCCCCTGCCTCTGTCCGCCGGAGGACAGAAAGAGACCTTCCAGATGCTGGTGGAGGAAACCCTGGGGGAGACCTGCAGTATCGAGGCAGTGAAAAACATTCACGAAAAAATCATTGAAATGGTGGAAGAACACAAGGAGGACCCCGCCCCCCTGGTGCTGGACAAAAACGAGGTAAAAACCGTGTTTGCAGGCAGCGGCGTGGCCAACGAGAAGATGGAGACTTTCGACCGATGTTATGACGCCACCGCAGGCAGCGACACGCAATTGTATATCAGCAATGTGGCAAACAGCCGATCCTTTGACGTGAAAACCCCCGATGTGGTGATCAAGGTGGATCCCGGACGCACGGACCTGATCTCCACCCGGATCATAGACGGCCGGGAATATCTGGTGATCGAACTGGGAACCGATGTGGAAGTAAACGGCATCACTGTACGGGGCCATCTGGAGAATGCCGCTTCCGATTCCGACTGACGGACCCTTTCCGGGCTTTCTGCATATAAGGGGCGCCCCTTATATGCAGAAAAATCCTCTCCCACAGCAGCACATGTTGCAGATCATATTGGCCAGGCACAGCTTCATGCACATATTGCCCCCGTTCATGGTGGGATATCCGTATCCGGCCTGACGCTGGCGATACCAACTCCCACCGTTCTCCAATACCTGCTGCAATTCTCTGTAGTCGCTGTTTCCCGGTTCCAGGGCGACTGCCCGCCGGGCATGTTCCAGCGCCGCCACATTGTTGCCCAAGCTGGAGTGGGTTACGGCGCTGTAATAGAACCAACGGGCATTCCTCTCCCCACTGTCCATCTGGTCCAGCGTGGTACGGGCCTCCCGGTAATAGCCGTTGCGGATATAGTTGCCTGCCGCCCGCAGATGAAGCTGCTCCTCATAGCCGGTGTTTCGTCTCTGGCCATAACTGCCATAAAATCCGCCAAAGGGGCCGAATCCAAATCCTCCAAAGCCGAAGGGGTCCTGCTCCCCCTGTCCCTGGCCTGAGCCCGCTGTCCCGGCATACCCCCCGGTTCTTTCTTTCATGACCTGCTGGTATGCCCCCTGGATCTCCTTGAATTTCTCCTCCGCCTGGGCTTTATTGGGATTATTCACATTGGCGTCGGGATGATATTTCCTGCTCAGCGCCCGGTATGCTTTTTTAATTTCCTCTTCCGTGGCGCCTCGGGGCACTCCCAGCACCTGATAGGGATCACTCATAATGTCTCCGTTCCTTCTCTCTAACCTTTATTTGCCCGCTCTGGCAGACAATCAAATCTCTTTCGTCCTATGGCAAATCGTCTTCAGAAGTTCTTCTTGCCGGCCGAACCGCCTCATACCGGCTCCACACACCGGAGTACAGGATGTTGCGGAGGATCTCCACATTGTCCAGTATGGGAAGCTGCTCAAACTCCCGGCAGCAGGCCGACATCATCATGGTCAGAATGTCCCTGCAGTCCTCCTCAAAACCCGGATTTCCATATCTCTCCTTCAAGGGATTGTAACGCCCCTTTTTCAAATCCTCTTCGATGTCCTCGTAGGCGTCCATCAAGTAGACGAATTTACCCAGATAGAACCCAAAACGCTGCAGACCCGCCTCCCACTCGTCCTGCCGGACGGAGACCACCTGGGCCATGACACGCCCGAAGCACCCGGCCATTCTGTCCAGGTCTGTCTCCCCCTGTTCCTCTCTCCAGGACAATTCCTCCATGGCAGAAGCAATCTGCTCCAGCTTGCGGGCGTATTTACGCCTGCTCTCTCCCGTCCTGCGCTCCAATATCCCGGCCAGCATACGGCGAAAGCGCTTCCCTTCATCCTTCCAGTCATCCATGCATTTATACTCTGTCAGGAGCATATTCATGTCCGCCACATATTCCGTCAGCTCGTTGCAGCGATACATATGCTTCTTGCCCGGATGCATGATGCAGCGGCTCTCCCCGCATATGGTCTCCGGCTCATAGAGCCCGGACAACAGGATCAGAAGAAAGGTCATGTCATAACTCAGGGTAGCCTGTCCCACCCTGCCATATTTCTTCTTCAGAACCCGGCACAGGCCGCAATAATAGGAATGGTATATCTCCCATTCCCGAATGCGCAGTTCCGGCTGATTTACCACAATATATCCAAACATGGGCCCATCCTCTCCGCATCAGGTTTTCCTGATAAACTCCGTGCCGCATTTCCTACAGCTTATGGCAATGCGGCCCCTGTTTCTGGGCACCCGGATCTTCTGCCTGCAGTTGGGACACTTGTAGATGCGATGAGTCCTGCGCTGGGCCAGGGACTGCTTCTGCTTCTGCAGTTTCGCCCGCAGTTTCCACTCCAGTTGCAGATACTTCTGGTTCTCCGCCGTCCGCCTGGCTATCTGCCGGGAAAACATCCGATAATATGTGAGGATCAGCACCACCAGTCCAATGGTGGAAATAAAGGGGATCCGAAACAGGGACAATACCACGCAGACCAATGCCAGTCCCAGCATCACCTGTCCCAGTCTGTCATTGCCGTATCTGCCCTGCATAAAGCGCATCATTTTCTCTCTCATCTCTGACCACCTCTGTTCTGTATTCCGAAAACGCGTATTAAACTGCCTTTCCCTTTCATCCTACGCCCTATGCCCGGCAAATACAATATATTCTTTGTAAACATTTCTAAATTAATCATAAAAAGCGCCACTACCAAACCTGTGGATAGTGGCGCGCTCTTTTTATACGATTAAGCCTGTGCTACATCCTTCATGGAGAAGCTGATACGGCCCATCTTGTCCTTGCCCAGACAAACCACGGTGACCACATCGCCCAGGGTCAATACATCCTCCACGCGGCCGATTCTCTCCTTGGCAATCTTGGAGATATGCACCATACCCTCCTTGCCGGGAGCAAACTCTATAAAGGCACCGAATTCCTTAATGCTGACCACCTTGCCCTTGAAGATCTGACCTTCCTCAAAATCCGTGGTAATCATCTTGATCATCTCCACGGCCTTGTCCATCATCTCTCTGTCGGTACCGCAAACGGACACCTTGCCGTCATCGGTAATATCAATCTTCACGCCGGTGCGGGCGATGATCTCATTGATGGTCTTGCCTCTCTGGCCCACCACGTCGCCGATCTTCTCGGGATCAATCTGAATGGATATGATCTTGGGCGCATAGGGTCCAACCTGAGGACGGGGCACGGAGATGGCAGGCTTCATGCAGTTGTCCATGATGAACAGCCGAGCCTCCCGGCAGCGTGCGATGGCCCCTTCCACAATGGGCCTGGTAAGGCCGTGGATCTTAATATCCATCTGGATGGCCGTAATACCCTCCGTAGTACCGGTAACCTTGAAGTCCATATCGCCGAAGAAGTCCTCCAGGCCCTGGATATCCGTGAGCAATACGAAATCCTCATCCGTGTCGCCGGTCACCAAGCCGCAGGAAATACCTGCCACCATCTTCTTGATGGGCACACCCGCCGCCATCAGGGACATGCAGGAGGCACAGGTGGAAGCCATGGAGGTGGAACCATTGCTTTCGAAAGTCTCCGACACCGTGCGGATGGCGTAAGGGAATTCCTCCTCGCTGGGCAGTACCGGAATCAGCGCCCGCTCCGCCAGCGCGCCATGACCGATCTCACGGCGTCCCGGCCCTCTGGAGGGCTTGGTCTCACCCACGGAATAGGAGGGGAAATTATAGTGGTGCATATATCTCTTGCTCACTTCGTTTTCATCCAGTCCGTCCAGCTTCTGCTGCTCGGAGAGAGGAGCCAGCGTACACACATTGCAGATCTGGGTCTGTCCCCGGGTGAACATGGCGGAACCATGGACTCTGGGGATCAGGTCAACCTCTGCCGCCAGAGGACGGATCTGGGTGATCTCACGGCCGTCAGGGCGCTTGCGGTCCTTCAGAATCATCTTGCGCACGGTCTTTTTCTCATACTGGTAAACGGCTTCGCCCAACATGGACAGCCACTCTTCCTTCTCCGCAAAAGCCTCCTCCAGCCTGGCTGTGATCTGGCGGATGTTCTCTTCCCGGGTCTGCTTGTCATCGGTGAATACGGCCACTTCCATCTCCTGGGGAGTAGCAATCTTCATGATCTCGTCAAACATCTCCTGGGGGATGGCGCAGCTGGTATAGCTGTGCTTGGGCTTGCCCACCTCGGCCACGATCTTGTCGATGAAGGCAATGATGGTCTGGTTGACTTCATGGGCCTTATAGATGGCTTCAATCATCCTGGCCTCCGGCACTTCGTTGGCACCAGCCTCAATCATGATCACCTTCTCCCGGGTAGACGCTACGGTGAGGTTCAAATCTCCCTTCTTCCACTGCTCCTGAGAGGGATTGATGATGAATTCGCCGTCAATCATACCCACCTGGGTCATGGCACAGGGACCGTCAAAGGGGATGTCCGAGATGCTGGTGGAGATGGCGGCGCCCAGCATGGCCACCAATTCCGGGCGGCATGTGGGATCCACACTCATCACCATATTGTTCAGGGTCACGTCATTGCGGTAATCCTTGGGAAACAGGGGACGCATGGGTCTGTCGATCACCCGGCTGGTCAGCACTGCGTTCTCACTGGCCTTTCCTTCCCTCTTGTTGAAACCTCCGGGGATCTTGCCCACGGAATACAGCTTCTCCTCAAACTCCACACTCAAGGGGAAGAAATCAATGCCCTCCCTGGGCTTTTCGGACGCCGTGGCGGTACTGAGCACCGTGGTCTCGCCATAATGCATAAACGCGCAGCCGTTAGCCTGTTTACCCACTCTGTTGATGTCCACGGTCAAAGTACGGCCGGCCAGTTCCATTGAATAAGAATTATACATATTTCCCTCTTTCCGCGTATCGCAGATCAGCCTGCGACACGGCACTAATCAGTCTTTTGCGCTATGGTAAAAAGGCGGAGTGCCGTATACGGCTGCTGCTCCGCCTTCCCAAAGTCTTACTTTCTCAGACCTAACTTTTCGATCAGTTCACGATATCTGGTGATATCCTTGCTCTTCAGATATGCGAGCAGACCACGCCTCTGACCGACCAGCTTCAGCAGGCCGCGGTTGGAGTGATAATCCTTGGGATTGGCCTTCATATGCTCGGTCAACTCCTTGATCCTTGCGGTCAGTACTGCGATCTGAACTTCAGGTGAACCCGTATCACCGGCAGTCCTGGCATACTCATTGATAATTGCGGTCTTTTTTTCCTTAGAAATCATTTCTTCTTCCTCCATATAATTATTGTACCCACCGTGCACTAAGACCGGGTTGGAGTGTCCCGTATCTGAGCACCGGCGAACTCATACCGATTAAGGATAACATATCTTTCGGTATTTGTAAACCACTAAACAGGAAAATTATTCATTTAATATGCGCACATATCTTACCGGCGTACGGTAGTTGTATTTGTTGATCCGAATACCGCTGGTGGGATTGCTGGCACTGATTACCTTGCCGCCCCCGATATAGATTGCCACATGATTAATGGTGCCGCTGCTGTTGGCATAGAACACCAGGTCGCCGGGCTGTATCTCGGAGTAAGAGATCCGGGTTCCCTCCCCGGCCTGTGCCCGGGAGCTGTGGCTGAGGGTAATACCAAAATTCTTGTATACGCTCAGCACGAAACCGGAGCAGTCGGCGCCCTTGGTCAGGCTGGTGCCGCCCCACACATAGGGATTGCCCAGGAACTGCTTGGCATATTCCACCAGGTCCACCCGAAGGTCTGATATACCTTGTCCATACAGCAGCTGTGCCATGGTAACCGCCGTGTCCAGCCGCTCCTCCACATGTGCATACTCCGCGGATACATAAACGCTCTCGCCGTCTATATCCACCTGATACCAGCCCTCCAGGGTAGCCACATAATCCAGTTCTTCTCCCTGGGGTACCTGGGTAAACACCGCTCCGTCGGTGCTGGCCTCATCTCTCACCCGCAGGCCGTCCGTATCCGCCACCACCACGGTCCTCACCAGTTCGTTGGCCCGCAGCTTGGCGTCCGGCCCCATCAGCAGAAATTCCGTACTCACATAGCCTTCCACTTCGCCGGACTTGATATGAGCCCAGCCGATATCGGGAAAATTCTCCAATACTTCGCAGGCCGATCCCTTGGGCATCTTCCCCACCACCTTGCCATTGGTGGAAGCCTCGGCTCTGACATTGAGATTGCCTGACTCCACCTCCGCAATGCCGATATTGGTATATCCCCAGGAAGCCCCCTGGGCCTCCTGGGCCGCCGCTATGTATTCCTCTTCCGAGAGGGATACATCCATCATGGACGCAATGCCTGCCTGCTGCAGCACTCCCTTTGCACCGCCGTCCTGCGCCGCCTGAACACTCATGGGCAGCAGCAGGCAGGCCACCGTACAGACGCTTATGGTTTTTAACGCAATCTCTTTTCTTCCTGACATATTACCTCCGTATTTTATAAGGGGTTTCACACCTGCCGGCATGAAACCCCTTTCCCGTCATACCAGTCACAATCGTTACGAATTTGTTACGAATTTATTAACTGATATGAATTATAACCATATTTCTACTCTTTTGTCAACCGTTTCTGCACATTTCCTTGTTTTTCCTGTTTCAACTCTCCTCTTCCCGGATGGCGAAAGCGATATTGGTGGCATGATCCGCCACCCGCTCCAGCCCGGAAACAATATCGGAAAAAATCATGCCCGCCTCGGGGGTACACTCTCCCCGGGCCAGACGCTCCACATGGCGCTGCTGCAGTTCCCTCTCCTTATTATCCACTTTGTCCTCCAAAAGGGCCACATCGTTCATATGACGGTCGTCGCTCTTGGCAAACATCTCAATGGCATACTGGATAATGGTGTTGACCATGTCCAGCATTTCCCCCAGTTCCTTCTGCGCTTCCTTGCTGATCTGAATATTTCCGTCCCTGCGCTGGGCTGCCGCGTCCGCTATATTCTCCGCATGATCGCCGATGCGTTCTATGTCATTGACCACATGGAATAGGGCACCCAGACTCTTCAAATCTTCTATGGGCAGGGTGGTCTGGTTGATCTTTACCAAGTAGTTGGTGATGGCATGGTTCAAAAAATTGATGTTTTTCTCCACCTGGTATACTTCCTCGATGTCTTCCTCGTCCAGCGTAATCAGAGCATTCATGGCCCGGTTCAAATTCTCGCTGGCCAGGGAAGCCATACGGTCCAGTTCCTTGATAACCTCCACCACTGCCGTAGCCGGGTTGAACACCACCTTTTCCCCTATGTATTTCAGCTGGTAACTCTCCCGGTATCCGACCTTCTTGTCCTCCCCCGGCACGGTAATACTGGCCAGCTTTACAATGGCCCCGGAGAAGGGGAACAGGACGATCACCTGGAAGATCTTAATGATGGTGTGGGCGTTGGCCACAAACCTGCCGTTGTCCGCCGAGACGGACTGGATCAGACGGATAATGGGCTCCTTGCCCACAAAGAGAATCAAGTAGATCAACAGCGTACCGATAACATTAAACCAAAAATGGATCAGCGCCGCTCTCTTGGCGTCCTTTTTGCCCGGCAGGGAAGCGATCAGCGCCGTGGCGCAGGCTCCGATATTACATCCCAGAATGATATACAGACAAATTCCCAGGTCCAGGAAGCCCTGATTGGCCAACAGCAGTACAATACTCACCGTCACGGAAGAACTCTGGATCACCGCCGTGAGCACGGTGCCCACCAGAGTGGCCAGCAGAGGGCTGGTGAGAGATTTCATCAGATTCACCACTTCGGGCACATTCTTCATCTCTGCCATGCCGCTGGACATGGTGTTAAGGCCGGTGAACAGAATGCCGAAACCCACGATTACCTCTGCGAACTTTTTGATTTTTTCCTTTTTGCTGAACATCATGACCAGCACGCCGCAGAGCAGAAACACCGGCGCTATGGCTGACAGATTGAAAGACACCAGCTGAGAAGTGATGGTGGTACCGATGTTGGCGCCGAAGATCACCCCCGCAGCCTGATACAGATTCATAAGCCCCGAATTCACAAAGCTGACTACCATGGCCGTGCAGGCTGAGGAGGACTGGATAATACCCGTGAAAACAATACCCACCAACATGCCCGTAAAACGGTTGGTGGTAAAAAACTCCAGAATCCGCCGTAGCCTGGCGCCTGCCACCTTCTCAATGGAATCGCTCATCAGGTCCATGCCAAACAGGAAAAGTCCAAGGCCCCCGGCCAAAGATAAGAAAATACGTACATTCATGCGTCTGTTCCCCTCATTCGTATCTACGTCCTACACACAGATACTTCTATTTTAAGGGAAAACAGCCATGCTGGCAATACATTTTTTACACAATTTTCATATTTTCGCGGGCATATTCCCGCCCGGCCTCCATATCAGCCAGAATCTGCGCCCGCAAAGCGTCCACCGAAGGAAAATGCAGTTCCGGTCGGCGGAAGGCCAGAAGCTGCACTCTGATTTCCTCCCCGTAGATTTCCCTGTCAAAATCATAGAGATAGGTCTCCACCCCCGGAAGCCCCCGTTGGGCAACAGTGGGCTTACAACCCACATTGCTGATGGCCCCATAGACATTCCCCCGATACAATACTCTGGAAAAATACACTCCATAGGGAGGCAGCAGTTTATTCACCGGAGGCAGCAGGTTCACAGTGGGCATTCCCAGATCATGGCCCAACCTGGCCCCATGGCACACCCTGCCTTCGATGGTATAATAATCCCCCAGCAGCTCTGCGACCTCTTTCACTTCCCCTGCCTCCAATCGGCTCCGCACATAGGTGGAACTGACCTCCCGTCCATGAAGCCGCAGTTTTTCAATGGTCTGTACCTCATAGCCATAACATTTTCCCAGCCGGCGCAGCAGGGCTCCGTCCCCGGAACCCCGCCGTCCGAAAGAGACATCCTCCCCCGCCGCTATATAGCGGGTGCGCATCCGCTTGGCCAGAATCTGTTCCGCAAAGGCTTCCGGTTCCATGGCGGCTGATTTCTCCGTCAGCGGAAATTCAATCAGCAGTTCCACGCCCATTCTCTCAAAGGCCCGCCGTTTTTCCTCCCTGGTCATCAGTTCCCTCCCGTCAGAGAGACCGAAAAATACTGCGGGAGAGGGATCAAAAGTAAAAACACAGGGGGCAAGCCTCTGGTCTCTCTGCCTCAGCACCAGGTCCAGCAACTTCCTGTGCCCGATATGCAGACCGTCAAACTTGCCCATCGCCACCGCCGTATCTCTATCCAGTTGAAACTCCAGTGTATTTGTAATAATCTCCATTTTTGTATTTTGCATATGACTGATTTTCCTGTTTTAATCCTGCTCGGGGAACATTTTCACCGGCTGATACCTTTCCCTGCCCTCATCATAGGCGTAGATCCCCGCAAAATGATTATCCGGCCGGCAGACCCTCACCCAGCGCCCCGGAGCGTACCGTTCCCGCTCCTGAGTCTGTTCCACCGTCAGCGCATTGCCGTTGTCCAGAAGTCTGGCCAGGTCCGAACGTACATGCAGCACGGGACAGCTTTCAAACATACTCTCCACGGAAAGCACCGCCTCCCCAAGCCGCCCCTGGTCTTTCATGCCCTGCAGCTGTTCCAGGGTCAGCGCCTCCTTCAGACAAAAACGCCCCACCCGGGTGCGGATGAGACTCTCCATGGCCCCGCCGCAGCCCAGTTTCCGACCGATGTCCGCGCACAGAGTCCGAATATAGGTCCCCTTGCTGCAGACTACCCGCATCTCCATCACAGGCAGATGCAGATCCAGTATCTCCAGTTCCTCGATCCGCACCTCCCTGGCCCGGCGCTCCACTTCTTTGCCCTCCCGGGCCAGTTCATAGAGTTTTTTGCCATTCACTTTCAGGGCGGAGTACATGGGAGGAATCTGCTGATAAGCACCCACAAAGGACAGCGCCGCCTCCCGCGCCTGTTCCGGCCCGGCCTCCACCTCCCGCCGGGCCAGTACGTTCCCGGTCATGTCCTGGGTGTCGGTCTCCACCCCCAGCCGCAGCCGGGCCACATACTCCTTGTCCTGATCGGTGAGCATGTCGCAGAGTCTGGTACCGCTGCCCAGACACACGGGCAGCACCCCCGTGGCCTCCGGGTCCAGAGTACCAGTATGCCCGATCTTTCTCTGTCCGCAGATGCCCCGCAGCTTCGCCACCACATCATGGGAGGTAAAGCCCTTCTCTTTATGAATAATCAGAATTCCATGATACATCTTCTCTCGTCACTCCCGCCCGGAATCTGCACCCTCCCGGGCGCCGGATCTGCTCTCCATCTGTTCCTTGATGTGCAGGGAAAGATTGTTCACACAGTCGTGAAATGTCCCCCGCATGGTGCAGCCCGCAGCCCGCTTATGCCCGCCGCCGCCAAAGAAGGCCGCCACCTGGGCCACATCCACCCACTCGTCGGAGCGCAGGCTCACCTTGTACTCCAGCACATCCGTCTGGTACATGAAGATGGCACAGTGAATCCCCTTAATATTGCGCAGATGGTTCACGATGCCGTCCAGGTCCGAATGTTCCACCTCATAGAAATCCATGATCTTGCGGTCCAAACAACTGACGATACAGCTGCCTTCCATAAAGCGGATGCTCTCCAGCAGCACCCTGCCCAGCACCTGACTCTGTACATAGGTCCTCTGGTAAAAAGTCTCCAGAATCAGCCGCGGAAAATCAAACCCGTAGCGGATCAGGTCCGCCCCGATTTGCATGGTTTTGGGAGAGGTATTGGAATACTGGAATACACCGGTATCATGGATAATGCCTATGTAGAGGGCCATGGCCAGATCCTGGTCCAGCGCCTCCCTGTCTATTCCTTCGTAGATCAGTTCCGCCGTGGAGCTGGCTTCCGGCACTACCCAGAATACGTCGCCGGCCCCCTCATTACTGATATGATGATCTATATTAACGATTTTCCGGGCCTGTTCATATAGTTTTTTCGCAGGTTCCATCATACGCCCGGGTATGCTGTCCAGCACGAAAAATACATCGTAGGGATCGGTGTCCCCACAACGGCTGTCAATCCGATCATACCCTTTAATCTGCGCATAAATCTCCGCAGGCTGCTCCAGATATACCTGTACCAGAGCCTGGGGCAGTTTTTTTTGCAAATACTGGCAAAGTGCCAGGCAGGAGCCCACGCAGTCACCGTCAGGCCGGACATGGCCGGTGATGGCGATGCGGGAAGCCCCTTGACATTCCTGTAAAATATCCACTTGTATCTCCTCCCGGTCAGTCTTCCGTTGCAGGCCGGCCTGCCTTTTCATCGGCGCTGATGACCTCATCTATCCTTTTGGACATATTCACGCCGTACTCGATGGACTGATCCATGACGAAGGTGATCACCGGGGTGTTGCGCAGGTTGATGGATTTCGCCAGCTGAGAGCGGATAAAGCCCTCAGCGCTCCTGAGCCCCTGATAAGTGGCTTCCCTGGCCTCGTCTCCGCCCAGCACACTGATCCATGCCTTACAGCTTTTCAGGTCCGGGGCCACTTCCACGGCCACCACACTGGTCAGGGGACTGATGCGGGGATCCTTGATCCCGCTGCGGATGATCTCTGCCAGAGCCCTCTGTACTTCCCCGTTGATACGGGTGTTTTTAATACTGTTCTTTCTCATAAATCCTCTTTCTTTGAAGGCGTATGCCCCCGCCCGATTACTGCAGACTTGCCTTTACTTTTTTCCGTGTCAGGTTCTGGGAACTTCCACCATGATATAAGCCTCCACTACATCCAGTTCCTGCATCTGGTCAAAGTCCTCAAACACCAGGCCGCATTCAAACCCGGCCTTAACTTCCTTCACATCGTCCTTGAAGCGCTTCAGAGATGCCAGGCTGCCTTCATAAATCTGCTCACCCTCTCTGGTAATACGAATCTTACAGCCTCTCTGGAAGATACCGTCCAGCACATAGGAACCGGCGATATTGCCCACAGCGGAAGCCTTGAAGATCTGGCGCACCTCCGCATGGCCGATAACCTTTTCCTCGAAAACAGGATCCAGCATGCCCTTCATGGCTGCCTCGATATCCTCGATGGCCTGGTAAATCACCCTGTAAAGACGCACATCCACCTTCTCCCTCTCGGCAGTTGCCTTGGCAGTGGGGTCGGGCCGCACGTTGAAGCCAATGATGATGGCGTTGGAAGCGCTGGCCAGAGACACATCCGACTCGTTGATGGCGCCCACGCCGCCGTGAATGCATTTCACCACCACTTCCTCGTTGGTCAGCTTCATCAGGGACTGCTTCACAGCCTCCACGCTGCCCTGTACATCCGCTTTCACGATCAGGTTCAGTTCCTTCAGATTGCCTTCCTTGATCTGAGAGAACAAATCATCCAGGGACATGCGGGATTTGGTCTCCTCTAACATCTTTTCCTTATTCTGCGCTAAATATGTCTCCGCGTAATTTTTTGCGGTCTTATCGCTGTCATGGGCGATAAACACCTCGCCTGCGCTGGGCACATCGGAGAGCCCCAGAATCTCCACGGGAGTAGAAGGAAGGGCTTCCTTCACTCTGCGCCCCTTATCGTCGATCATGGCGCGTACTTTGCCGTGGCTGGAGCCTGCGGAGATGAAATCTCCCACCTGCAGCCGGCCCTTCTGCACCAACACCGTAGCCACCGGGCCCCGGCCCTTATCCAGCTCCGCCTCAATCACCAGACCTCTGGCTCTCCTGTCGGGATTGGCCTTCAGTTCCAGGATATCCGCGGTCAGCAATATGGTCTCCAGCAGATTCTCGATGCCGTCTCCCGCCTTGGCGGATACGGGGACAAACTCGGTGGTTCCGCCCCAGTCCACGGGAATCAATTCATGCTCTGTAAGTTCCTGCTTCACCCGCTCCACATTGGCGCCTGGTTTGTCGATCTTGTTCACTGCCACCACGATCTCGATGCCTGCTGCCTTGGCATGGTTAATGGCCTCCACTGTCTGGGGCATCACGCCGTCATCGGCCGCCACCACCAGCACCGCGATATCCGTAGCGTTGGCTCCCCGCATACGCATGGCAGTAAACGCCTCATGGCCGGGGGTATCCAGGAATGTAATCTTCCGTCCATTGATGGACACGGTATAAGCGCCGATATGCTGCGTAATGCCACCGGCCTCCTTGTCCGTCACATTGGTCTTGCGGATGGCGTCCAACAGGGAGGTCTTGCCGTGGTCAACATGCCCCATGACACAGATGACGGGAGGTCTTTCCACCAGGCTTTCCTCCGCCTCCTCATCCTCCTTCAGCAGTTCCTCGATCACATCCACCTTTACTTCCCTCTCGCAGAGGATATCGTACTCCATGGCGATGTTCTCCGCGTCTTCGTAGGAGATCTCCTGATTGACGGTGACGATCTTGCCCTCCAGGAACAGCTTCTTGACGATGGCCGCAGGCTGCAGCTTCATCTTTTCCGCCAGTTCCTTGATGGTGATATTCTCAGGAAGAACGATCACCTTGATGACCTCCTCCACCGCTTCTTCCCGCTTTTTCTCAGGCTTTATAAAACGACCGGGCTTGTTCTTCAGCGTCCCGTCTTCCTCATACATATAATCCTTGCGGTTGCGCTTATCCTTCTCCTGGCTGATGCGCCTCTTTTCCTCTTCCCTGTGCTTCTCGCTGTCCTTGCCGGGAGCCTCGGCGGCAAATCCCTTGCTGCCCTGCTGCTGGCCGCGGAACTTGTCACCCTGCCCGGGCCTGCCGCCGCCTCCGAAAGGACGTCCGCCGCCGCTGTTGCCGCCGAAGGCCGGCCTGCCGCCGGGAGCCGCGCCGCGTCCGCCGAACTGGCCGCCGCCCGGACGATTCCCCTGATAGCTGCCGCTGCGCTGGCCGTCTCTGCCTCCCTGATAGCCGCCGCGGGTCTGGCCGTCACGACCGCCCTGGCCGCCCGGACGGTTCCCCTGATAACCGCCGCTGCGCTGGCCGTCTCTGCCTCCCTGGTAACCGCCGCGCTGGCCGTCACGATTCCCCTGATAGCCGCTGTGCTGACCGTCACGGTTCCCCTGATAGCCGCCGTGCTGACCGTCACGATTTCCCTGATAGCCGCTCCGCTGACCGTCACGTTCAGTCTGGCTGCCCTGGCGGTTCCCCTGGTAGCCGCTACGCTCGGTATTCCGATCGCCGTTTCTGTCAAAACCACGATCCGTGCTTCTGTCAGAATTCCGATCCGCACCTCTGTCGAAGTTCCGCTCTGTACCCCGGTCCGTATTCCTGGCTTGTTCTCTGCTCTGACCGGGCTGCTCGGGTCTGCGCTCCTGAGAAGGCTTTTCCACGGGCTTCTCAACGGGCTTTTCTGCCGCAGGCTGCAAAGCTGCCGGGTTCTGCGGCATTACAGGTTTTTCTGCCGTCTGCTCCTCCCTGGGCTGCTTGGGCTTGGGCTGGGGCTTCATGGTTACCATCTGCACGCTGGGGGTAGGGGAAGGGGGCGTCAATGGCTTGATGGGGGTTCTGGGAGCCGGCCTGCCGCCGTTGCCGCTGCGCTGGCCGCCCTGGTTTCCCCGGCTGTTCTGCTGACCCTGTCCTCCCTGTCTGCCCTGCCCCTGGCCCTGCTGTTTGTTGCTCTTCTGGCGCTGTCCGGACATCTTGGAATTCTCCGGATTGCTGACCACGATAATCTTACTCTTCTTTTTAGGAGGTGCCTGCCTCTCCGGCTGCTTTTCCCCTTTCCCTACGGCCTCCGGAGCAGCTGCGGGCCTGTTTCCCACGCCTGCCTCCGCCTTGGGGGCCGTCGGAACTTTTTCCTTTTCCTGCATGGCAGTTTCCTTTTTTACCTCCTTGGAGGCTTTCTCACCAGTCTCTCCCACCTGTGTATCTCCCTTTCCGCCAAATGCCTTTCTCACCAGTTCCGCACCGGATTCCTCCACGGAACTGTTGGCCGCCTTGGCCTCTATTCCTTTCTCCTGCAAAAAGGCCAGGATTTCCTTGCTCTGCCTGTTGACTTCCTTCGCCAACTCATGTACTTTCACTTTTGCCATGCTCACTACCTCCCTTTACCCGGCAAGCACCTTCACCCTCCAGTGCCTTCATAACCGCCTGTGCCAAACCTGCATCGCATACTGCCAGAGAAGACCTCTGTTCCTTACCTATGGCCTCGCCCAGGCTCTCCTTGGTCCCGTACTGATAAACCGGGACGCCGTAGTAGGAACTCTTGTCTGAAAATAACTTTTTGGTATTCGCTGACGCATCCTCTGCCACGATAACCAGCATAGCGTGCCCGCTTTTTACTGCGTTCTCCGTCTGAAACTCACCGCTTACCAAATTGCGCCCTCTGATTGCCAGTCCGAGCAATGATAATACTTTATTTTGTCTCAATACTTTCAAACTCCTTATCCAGGGTCTCGTATACTTCCTCGGGAATACTCATCTTAAAGGAGCGCTCCAGCCCTTTGTTCTTCCGGGCCTTTCGCAGGCATTCTCTCTGTGTACAAATATATGCGCCCCTGCCGTTCTTTTTTCCTGTAACATCCAGGCAGATCCCGCCGTCCGCAGTCTTTAAGACCCGCATCATTTCCTTCTTGCCCTTCATTTCGCCGCAGCCCACACACTGCCGCAAGGGAACCTTTTTTGCCATTGCGCCGCCCCCTTACTCCAACTGTCCGCTGTCTCCGGCGTATGCGGTATCCTCCTCACCGGATTCGGCATATTCGCCCTGGCCCTCATACGTTCCGGCATAGCCGTCTTCGCCGTCCTCATATTCCTCGATGTAATCCTCATCCTCGTCATACTCGTCATCCAGATAGTCCTCATAACGGAAGCCCGGCGCGTCCTTGGCCTGGGTCTCGGACTTGATATCAATCTTATAACCCGTCAGCCTGGCCGCCAGTCGAGCGTTCTGTCCCTCCTTGCCGATCGCCAGGGAAAGCTGATAATCCGGAACCACCACCTTGGCGGTCTTTTCATCAGGATCCGCGAAAACCGCCACGATCTTGGCCGGGGAAAGGGCGTTCTGAATCAGATTGCCCGGGTTTTCATCCCAGTTCACGATGTCGATTTTCTCCCCCCGCAGTTCTTCTACGATGGCGTTGACCCTGGCGCCGTTCAAGCCCACACAGGCTCCCACCGCGTCCACATTGGGGTTATGGGACCATACCGCCAGCTTGGTGCGGCTTCCCGCCTCCCGGGCAATGCTCATGATCTCCACCGTACCGTCCTTGATCTCCGTCACTTCGGACTCAAACAGCCTCTTCACCAGTTCCGGATGGGTGCGGCTCACATTGATGCGGGGACCCTTGGGCGTGTTCTTCACCTCCAGCACATACACCTTGATACGCTCCGTAGGCATGAACACCTCCCCGCGCACCTGTTCGTTCTCGGTGAGCATGGCATCTGCCTTGCCCAGATTAATGCTGATGTTCCGGCCGATATAACGCTGTACCACGCCGGTCACCACATCCTTCTCCTTCTCGAAATACTGGTTGTAAATCACGCTGCGCTCTTCTTCCCGGATCTTCTGCAGGATCACGTTCTTGGCATTCTGAGTGGCAATGCGGCCGAACTCCCTGGACTTGACTTCCACATTCAGGACATCGCCCACCTGGGCCTTCTTGGAGAGTTCCCGGGCATCCTCCAGAGCGATCTGCAGTACGGGATCTTCCACATCGTCCTCTGTCTCCACCACTTCCTTCTCCATATAGCACAGGAAGTCTCCGGTCTCACGGTCGATCTCTACTCTGACATTGTCCGCCTTGCCGAAATGGTTCTTGCAGGCGGTCACCAACGAGTTCTCTATAGCTTCAAACAATGTCTCCTTGCTGATCTCCTTCTCCTTCTCCAGAATGTCCAGTGCATCCATCAGTTCCTTATTCATTTTCTACTTTTCCTCCATTCTGCCCTTCTGGGGGCAATTCCTGTCTAAAAGTCAAGCGCCAGCCGAATCACTGCTATATCATTTCTCGCAAAAGTGCGCTCCCCGTCTTCCCCCGTGACCATGATGTTACTGCTGTCAAAAGATTTCAGCACACCGGTATACTCCTTATTCCCCTCCAGCGGCTTGTATAGTCTGATCTCCACCTCCTGGCCTATACTGCGGGCCAGATGTCTGTCCTTTTTGAGAGCGCGCCCCAGACCGGGGCTGCTCACCTCCAGGATATATGCATCAGGAATAAAGTCTTCCCGGTCCAATGCGTCGGAAAGTGCACGGCTCACATTTTCACAGTCCGTAATATTGACCCCCTCCGGCTTGTCGATATAGGCCCGCAGATAATAATCACTGCCTTCCTTCACATATTCCACATCATAGATCTCCACGCCCTGCCCGGCGGCTATGGGCTGCAGCAATGCTTCCGTCCTGCTCTCGTAATCTTCTCTCCTCGACATGCCTGTGTCTACCTCTTTTCTCTGCCATAACATCAAGAAAGAGTGGTTTGCAACCACTCTCACTCTAATTACAATCTTTAAATTCTATTGCAAGTATATGCTCTTGTCCTCTGCTTGTCAATATACTTTTGTAAAAAAGTTTTCCTTATTTCAAAAGGGTTCTCAGCATTTTATTCAATCTATATTTCAGTTTTCTTAAAATGAAAATTTTCCCATGTTCTATAATGCTATTTTGTTTTTTCAAAAATGCGTTACAATATATTTCATTACAGAGAAAATAACAAAGAAACAGGAAACAGCATCTTCCCAAACCGTGTGCAAAGGTAAATTCGGTTATCCAAGCCCTGTGCCGGACGGGCCGATGCGGCGTTAAAGTCAGGAGAAAACATATGAATTTCGGAGAAAAACTGTACCGTCTGCGGGTAGAGCGAGGCATCTACCAAAAGCAGTTAGCCGCATATCTGCATGTGTCGGTGGGCACCATTTCAAATTATGAGAACGGCATACATTCCCCCGATCTGAAGACTCTGAGCAAGCTGGCCAGCTATTTCCGCGTGTCGGCGGATTATCTGCTGGACCGCACGGACTATATCGCTCCCATCGACGGCCTGAGCACGGAGTTGGCGGATCGATACACCGCCGGCGATATCATGAATATCATCCTGGAACTGTCGCCCCAGAGCCGCCGGGATCTGGTGAAATATCTGACCATGCTGTCCGCCTGCGACGGAAACATCCTGCCTCCCCTAAACGCCTCTGAACGCAGAACCGTTGTATTCACCCCTCCGAAGCCGGAATCCCCGGATGAAGTTCCCCTGTCTGAATAGGCTTGCATTTTAGAAATCATGAATTTGCCAACCTATCCTATCGAAAGAAAAGAACCCCTGCAGAAAAGAGGTTCTTTTTTGTATCATCGCTCCGCCCGCATGGGGTTGCGCAGGAAATCTTCATAGGCCAGCAGGATTCCGTCCTCCAGTTCCGTATGATACTGCCAGCCCAGTTCTCGGGCCTTGCTCACATCCAACAGCTTCCTGGGGGTTCCGTTGGGCTTGGTGGCATCCCAGCGGATCTCTCCCTCATAGCCCACCACCCGGGCCACCATCCCGGCCAGTTCCCGCACGCTGATTTCTTTGCCCGTTCCCGCGTTCACTGTCTCGTCACCGCTGTAATGGTTCATCAGGAACACGCACAGTTCGGCCAGATCATCCACATAGAGAAATTCCCGCAGGGCGCTTCCGTCTCCCCAGCAGGTCACATAAGGCAGCCCCTGTTCCTTCGCCTCATGAAAACGCCGGATCAACGCAGGCAGCACATGGCTGTGGGTGGGGTGATAATTGTCATTAGGCCCATAGAGATTGGTGGGCATTACAGATATATAATCCGTGCCATACTGCCTGTTCAGAAATTCGCAGTATTTCAGACCGGAGATCTTTGCCAGAGCATAGGCTTCATTGGTTTTCTCCAGTTCCCCGGTAAGCAGACAGTTCTCCCGTATGGGCTGGGGCGCCATCCGGGGATAGATGCAGGAAGATCCCAGAAACTCCAGCTTCCGGCAGCCGTGTTTCCAGGCACTGTGAATCACATTCATCTCCAGCATCATATTGTCATACATGAAATCCGCCAAAGCGTTGTTGTTGGCCATAATCCCACCCACCTTCGCCGCAGCCAGAAATACATATGCCGGTCTCTCCGCGGCAAAGAAATCCTCCACCGCCTGTTGGCTGCACAGATCAAGTTCCCGATGTGTACAGATGAGCAGATTCCCATATCCCTGTTTTTCCAATTCCCGTACAATGGCGGAACCCACCATTCCCCGATGACCAGCCACGTATATCTTCGCGTTCTTCTCCATCATAATCCTGCCAACTCCATTCTTTAACATTATTTTCTTATATATTTTTAGAAAAACCCATTGCGCTTTCTCGCCGCACAAGCTATAATGATATAACAACATGTTTGTAATGCGAAGTTCCGCGCGTTGAAAATCATATAAAAAATAAACGTACTCAGGAAAGGAATCTATCATGGGAAAAACACGTATGAGCCTTTGGCAAAAACTGCAAGTCTGCTACCGCTACCACTGGATGAACCAGACCTATATAGCATTGTCCTACGCCCCTGTAGCCCGTCCGCTCTGGTTTCTGACCCATACCATGGAACAGGGAGAACGGCGCGTCGCCGAATGCAGGGAACAGAACCAAAAAGAGACCGAAAAACTGACGGCGCTCCTTCAGAACTATCTGGATGAGATGAAATCCAGGACTCCTTCCTCATAGGACAAATATATCGCCCTCCTTGCCAAATGTCAAGAGGAAGCGTCCCCGGACTCCCAGGCCCTGTGGGTAAAACGGATGCTGCGGGCCATGCGGACGGCCTCTTCTCTGGTATAATACCGCTGTGCCAGAAACAGCACATAGCCATAGGGGGCGTCTTTTCTGGCAAAGCCGATATACCAGAAATCCGCTGTAGATTCTTCCTCCGGCACCGGTCTGCCGGCCTCCAGGAGTTCGTCCAACTCGGTAAGGGTATACAGGTCATGGTTTAAGGACACCAGAATCGCCTGTTCCTCACAACCTTCCAGCACTTCCGCAGGACCGTTGGGAGAGGTATGGTTTTTCCGTTCGCGCAAATCCCCCGGCCCCTTTCCATGCTTCAGGCGCCCATGCATCCTCCAGTTTTCTCTCTTCCTCCTTCCATGTAAAAAGCACGCCTCCGCCTATGATAGACAGATCGGCAAGATATGTCCCCACCTGCACCTGTTCCTCATGAGGCATTTCCCAACCACTGATCCAATTCTCCAGACTGTGAATATCTCGCCGGAAATCCTCTATCTCCGTGTAGCGATAAATCCCTTTCACTCCCCGATCCCGGTACAAAAGTCTGGTGTCCCAGTCACTCTCCCGCCGCAGATACACACTGTCCAGGTCCCCGTCCTCCTTCCAGTAACAGACGCCCAGCCAGTAGTCCAGTCCGGTGCCGGGATCCTGCAGCTGCTCCCAGGTCATTCCGGCCCCCCGGTCCATCTCCCGAAAAACCTCCCACGGGTCGAGTCCCCCCTCCTTGGGCGCTTCCGCCTCTTCCCGAAGGTCGTATATGTCCTCATCGTTCAGTTCATCCGCCACCGCCAATATCTGCGTGCTCTCTGAATAGGGCAGGCTCCGCTGTTTTCCCGCAGCCGCTGCTTCCCTGTCCGCCCCGAAGATGGGAACCTTTTTTTCTGCCCCCTGCCAGTCTGTCAGCAGCACCAGTCCCGCGGCCCCCAGCGCCAGTGTCAACGCCACCGCCGTTCCGGCCTTTACTCTCCGGTATGCCAGAACATTCTTCACCCTGCCGCCGATATCATCCTCCCCAAAACTCAAGGGAACGGAAAACCTTCTCTCCCGGGCTCCTCCGGATGCTTCGGAGATGGAGAGCAGTGTCTGAGAATAGGCCTTTTTGCTGCCCTCTCCCAGCCTGCGGATCACTCTCTCGTCACAGGACATTTCCATATCCCGTGACATAAGGCCATAGGCCAGCCATACCAGGGGATTGAACCAATGCAGAGAGAGAGCCAGCCAGGTGGCCAGCTTCACCAGATAGTCCCCCCGCCTCAGATGAGCCAGTTCATGGGCAAGCACATAGGCCCGCCCCTCCTTGGGCAGCCCCACCGGCAGATAGATTCTGGGATTCAGAATCCCCAGCAGGAAAGGGGTGTCGATGCGTTCGCTCTCATACACGTCCTCCTGCACCCGCACGGCCTGCCTCAGCCGCCGATGGAGCAGCAGATAGGAAAGCAGACTGTACACCAGCAATATGGCCACCCCCGCCGCCCAGGCCAGGCTGCACAGGGTGACCCAGTTCCGTTCCAGTCGCAGGACCTCACTCCGGGTATAACGTCTGTTGACAGCATTCTGGTACAAAGAACCGGCATATCCCCTGTCACTTCCTACAGACCCGTGCCCGGTTCCGAAAATTCCCTCCCCGGATTCCATTGAAAGTTCCGGGGACTTCTGCACCCCCGGGTCTCCCGGCATATTCCGGCCGGCCAGGGTCTCCACTGTGCCGTCCTTATAGATCAACAGCTGATAATGCACCGCCTCCTGCCGATAGGCAGCGGACTCCAGAGCCTGTCCCACACCGCCCAGCGTCAGGCCGTAATAGGAACTGCGCAGGGAAAAAGGACACAAAAGCCGCAGAAAAACCACCGCCCACAGCGCATAGGAGAAAGACCTAGGCTTCCTCCTGAGCAGAAAGCGGATTACCAGAACAAACAGTATGCAGATCGTGGCCCTCATATTCATCTCCAGAACTCTCAAAAATATGCTCTCCATGCCTTCTCCCCTCTGCCCGCGCCGGCAGGCACCGTGTTACTCATGACACTCCTCAATCAGTCTGCGAATCTCCTCCGCCTCCTCCGGACGCAGCTTGCAGCTTCTGGTAAAAGCCGCCACAAACTGGGGCAGGGAACCGGAAAAACTTCTGGCTACCACTTCCTGGCTCTCCGCCTCCTGTATCTGTTCTCTGGAAACCACAGAAGTCACCACGGCCTTTTCCGACCTGACCACTCCCCGCTCTGTCAGCCGCTTAATCACCGTATAGGTGGTGGATTTCTTCCACCCCAGCCGTTGAAAGCAAAGTTCCGCCAGTTCCCCGCTGCCAATGGGTTCCTTCTCCCACAGAATCTGGCAGAAGCGGTATTCACTCTCAAATATTTTCGGCATGTCCATTTTTACTCCTTTCCCCGGGATCGTTCTCCTTGTCATCCCGGTGTGTGTGCAGAAAATCTAACCCATTAGACCCGTGCCAAGTCTAACGCATCAGATACGGAATGTCAAGAGGTGGAAATAAAAAAAGCACTGGAAGCATCTTGCTTTCAGCACTTTCCGGGTTGGGCCATTCTTCTAAAAGAATAACAGCTGATAGGGGAATCGAACCCCTGTTTCCGCCGTGAGAGGGCGGCGTCTTGACCGCTTGACCAATCAGCCATACCTGTTATCTGTAATATCTTTATGAAAGAGAGCAGCTGATAGGGGAATCGAACCCCTGTTTCCGCCGTGAGAGGGCGGCGTCTTGACCGCTTGACCAATCAGCCACAGTTGCCATTTTCGTAGCACTTGTTTACTATAATATATTTCCGCGAAAATTGCAACCTTTTTTTTGTATTTTTGAAAAATTCTACAATTTCTTTCCTAATAGGAAATTTTCAATCTTTTTTCCTCCGGTCATGTATCGAGCCCTATTATACGGCCCCGCCCACCAGGTGGTAATAGGCTCTGGAAGTAATCCGATACACCACCACATATCCGATGCAGAAAAGCAGATAAGCCAGCACCGCCACCTGCACCAGCATCCACAAATTGCTGAAGTTCAGCAACAGCAAACCCTTGTACAGGAACGGGAAGGCAAAAACCAGATGGATTCCCGCCACAATCAAAGGCAGGAAAAACACGGTCAGCACCTGACTGTTGATAGTCTTTTTGACCTCTTTTTTGGTCATACCCACCTTTTGCAGAATCTCAAAACGTCCCTGATCCTCGTATCCTTCCGAAATCTGTTTATAATACATAATCAAAGTGGTAGCAAATACAAACACAATGCTGAGCATAATTCCCAGAAAGAACAATCCGCCGTACATTTCGCTGTAGCCGTCCCGGTTCACCGCCATAGACTCCGCACGGCTGTGCAGCGGATGCCCTTCCTGTGCCAGTTGTCCCAAGCCGCCCTGGATTTCATAGAAGATGGTCCCCTGTTCCCCATCGGTGCAGTCCAGGTCAAACCCATAGATCCAGTCATACTGTAACGGAAGATTCCCAGTGGCTTCTGCCTGCTCCATCAGAGGACGGATAAAACCGGGCACATCCTCCACGACAAGGAACATGGAGGGAATAATCTGCATTGCATCCACGCCGTTGTCCACAAATTTTTTTATCCTTTTGACCTGCCATACCTGATCTGTGCCCGCAAAGCGCAGACTGTCCTGACGGAACCACAGCTTTGTGGTGTACATCATCAACTCTCCGGGCTCCAGAGTCTCCTGGGTTCCCATAAGACGGTTATAATCCTCCAGGGAGTTCACGAAGATACTCCACAAGTCCTGTATAACCTCCTGATAATCAACGTTGTTTACATCTCGGGGAAGAATATTGAGAATGCCGTCGCCCAGAAATATTTCCATGGAGATGTAGGAATACTCCAGCACATTGTCTGCGGTCTGCCCATGGGCCGCCAGCACCTCTCCCACCGCTTCCCGGACCGGGCCGAAATTTTCCTCTCTCAGTTCTTCCCAGCCGCTTGCGTAGTTGTCTATGAGAATGTTTCTGGGGTACCGGGAACGCAGGCTGCTCTCCTGTCCTCCGTACAGACACACCGTGGAGGCCAGCATGACCAGCACCATGGTGCACAGGATACAGATCGTGGCCAGTCCCGCTCCGTTCCTCTTCATGCGGTAGAGCATGGAAGAGACGGATACAAAATGATTGGTCTTGTAATAATAGCGCTTATTTTTCTGCAATATCCTGCAAAGAGCTACGGAACCTGCAATGAACAGCAGATAAGTGCCCCCGATCACCAACAGCACGGCGCCGAAAAACACCAGCATGGCCTCTATGGGATTTTTGATGGTGACTGCCAGAAAGTAGGCAAATCCCAGCAGAGCCGCTCCGACCAACGCCATGGGCCAGTTGGCCTTAGGCGCACGTTCCCCCACATTCTCACTGCGCAAAAGCTGTATCGGATCTGTCACCCGGACCTGACACAATGTCACTGCCAGAATCAGACCGAAAGTAATCAGATACCAGACCACTGTGTTGGTCACATTTGAGGGAATGATCCGCATGGTATAGTCCACATCCGCCCGCAGAAGAAAGTTCATCAGCAATTCCGCCAGCTTGGAAAACAGAATCCCCAGCCCCAGACCGGAGGTCAGGCTGATGCAAGTCACCATCAGGCTCTCCCAAATCATGATCCAGGAAAGATTGCTCTTGTTCATGCCCAGTACGCTGTACAACCCAAATTCCTTCTTTCGTCTGCGGATCAGAAAAGAATGGGTGTAGAACAAAAAGCCGATGGAAAACGCGCCGATCACCAAACGTCCAAGCATCATGAAAAACGCAATGATGGAACCGCCCCGCACCGTGTTCATCATGGAACTGGTATGCAGATAACTTACAATATAGAACATCATAATCATACCCGTGGCGGTGAGCAGATAGGGAATGTAAAGTTCTTTATTTTTTCGTATGCCTGACCAGGCCAGGCGGGGATAAAAACCCATCTTCATGCTTCTCCCTCCTCTCCGGCGCAGGCCTGAGTGGCCCGGGGCTGCTGGTCTGTATGACCGGGCTGGACCTCCAGGCGGCCCGGCTGTGTGGCCAGCAGTGTCAGGGTATCCGATATCTTCTGGTATAGCTGCTCATTGGTGCTGCTGCCCCGATAGATCTGATGGAACACCTCGCCGTCCCGTATGAAGAGCACCCGTCCCGCATGGCTGGCTGCCTTAACAGAATGGGTCACCATCAGAATGGTCTGCCCGCTCCGATTGATTCCGGCAAAGAGGCGCAGCAGTTCATCCGTAGCCCGGGAGTCCAGCGCGCCTGTAGGCTCATCGGCCAGCACCAGCTTAGGGCCTGTTATCAAAGCCCTGGCCACCGCCGCTCTCTGCTTCTGTCCGCCGGATACCTCATAGGGATATTTTTTCAGCAGCTGTGTGATACCAAGCTGCTCCGCAATGGGCTGTAGCCGTACCCGCATCTCGTCGTGACGTTTCCCCGCCAGTACCAGAGGCAGATAGATATTGTCCTCCAGGGTAAAAGTGTCCAGCAAATTAAAGTCCTGGAACACAAATCCCAGATTGTCCCGCCGAAATGCTGCCACTGCGGACTCTTTGATCCGTCCCAGATCCTGGCCTCCCAGGATCACGCTGCCCCCGGTGGGCTTATCCAGCGCCGCCAGAATATTCAGCAGGGTGGTTTTACCGGAACCCGACTCTCCCATGATGGCCACGTATTCTCCCTGCTCCACGCTGAAAGAAACATTTCTAAGCGCCTCCACCCGATTGCTGCCCAGACGGGTGGTATAGGTCTTTCTCACTTCTCTGACTTCCAATATGCTCATATATACCTCCTGAAAAATATGCCGCATCCGCGCAGCGCCGGATTCTTCCGCGCGGCGCCTGCTGGCCGTCGGCCCGACAGTCCCTCCGGGATCAGCGGCAATCCTCTGTTGATGGGTATATTATAGAAAAAGAGGAAAATGAACGCCATCGAATCGACTTACATTTCCCCCCTGAAACCTTACAGTTTTGTCACAAATTCCTACTCCACCTCCAGCACTTCCCGCCCCAGGCCGATGCGGATCAGGGTCCCCTCTCCGGGCGCCGACTCCGCAGTGATGGTATGTTTCAGTCGGTCGCAGATCTGTCTGCACAGATACAGGCCAAGACCCGTGGCTTTCCTGTCACTGCGTCCGTTATATCCCGTATATCCTTTCTCGAATATCCGGGGCAGATCCTCCGGAGCGATGCCAATACCTGTATCCCGGATGCACAGCGTGCAGGGCGGTTCCAGACAGATGCTGACGCTTCCCTCCCGGGTATATTTCAGGGCGTTGGAAAGCACCTGCTCCACCACAAAAGCCAGCCACTTTTCATCCGTCAGCACCTGACAATTCATATTGTGGTAGTCCAGTACCAGATGCCTGCGGATAAATTGTCCCGCGTATTTCCTGATACATCCGTGCAATAGACGGTCCAGGTCCACCCGGGTAAACACATAGTCCGTATCCCTGCTGCCCAGCCGCAGATAGGTGAGAACCATATCCACATATTGCTCGATCCGCTGCAGTTCCTCGCTGAGCCTGCGGGAATCCTCCGTGTCCTGCTGCTGCAGTATCAGGCCCATGGCAGCGATGGGGGTCTTGATCTGATGAACCCATGTGGTATAGTAGTCCACGGTATCCTGATGGCGCATCTGCATACTGTCCTGCTTCCGTCTCTGTTCCAGCAGCAGGCGCCTCACCATCTCCCGGTATATATGGCTCTCCCAGTCCCCTTTTTCCAAACTGTTTTCTCCCCGGCCCTCCAAAATCTCCTGCAGCAATTCCCAGGCACAGTCCTCCCGGACTATCTTCTGTCCGTTCCCGGCAGCTTTCTTCCCGGGCAGGAATTCCTGTTCCAGATCCAGCCCCACGGCGTCCAATATCTTCTGCATAGAAACATACCGACGGTAAGTCCGATAGCCCCCGATCCCCATACTGGCCAATCCGACCGCAGCGCAGAGCAGCATCGGGTACAGCATCGCCGCCAGGGGCAGCCGGTACAGGATCATTACTGTCACAAAGATAATCAAAAACAGCAGATCGGTCAAAATCTGCCTTTTCTGCTGTCTCATATAGATCCTTATAAAATGTCCCATATTTCTATCCCCATGTCCGTATGCATGTTTTCATTCCTATCCGCTGACCATGTATCCCAAGCCGAATTTTGTGGCGATGAAATCCTCCAAACCCGCGGCTTCCAGCTTCTTGCGCAGGCGGTTCACATTCACCGTCAGCGTGTTATCGTCCACAAAGCTGTCCGTCTCCCACAGCTTCTCCATCAGCCGCTCCCGGCTCACCACCTGGCCCTTGCTCTCCAGCAGGGACAGCAGGATACGGTACTCATTCTTGCTCAATGGAATCTGCTCTCCCCGGTAAGTCAGGGTATTGTCCCCGGTGTTGAGCAGCGCTCCCCGATGCTCCAGCACCGGCAGCGTACCCCCAAAATCATAGGTCCTGCGCAGCAGAGCCTGAATCTTGGAGATCAGCACCTCCATGTCAAAGGGCTTGGCAATAAAATCATCCCCGCCCATGTTCATGGCCATGACAATGTTCATATTGTCGGAAGCGGATGACAAAAAGACAATGGGCACCTTGGATACCCGGCGAATCTCACTGCACCAGTAATAGCCGTTATAAAAAGGCAGCATGATATCCAGCAGCACCAAATGGGGAGAGACGGCGGCGAATTCCTGCATCACCTTATGAAAATCCGAAATGAGATAAGGTTCCATATCCCAACAGGAGATCTGCCGGGACAGAGACTCGGCGATCCCCTCGTCATCCTCCACTATCAAGATTTTATACATATGCGCCTCCCGGCCTCCTATCCCGCAAACTGGCTGTTGTAGAGATCCCTGTAGAAGCCTCCCCGGGCCAGCAGGCTCTCATGACTGCCCTGTTCGATAATATTGCCGTCCTTCATAACCAGAATCACATCCGCCTCCCGGATGGTGGACAGTCTGTGGGCCACAATAAAGCTGGTCCTTCCCTCCATCATACGGGCAAAGGCTTTCTGAATCCGTATTTCGGTGCGGGTATCTATGGAGGAAGTGGCTTCGTCCAAAATCAGCATGGGCGGCAGACACAGCATCACCCTGGCAATGCACAGAAGCTGTTTCTGTCCCTGGGAAAGACTGCCTCCGTCCTCGGTGATCACCGTGTGATACCCCTCCGGCAGCCGCTTGATAAAGCTGTGGGCATGGGCCGCCCTGGCCGCCTCCACCACCTCTTCTTCCGTGGCCTGGGGTTTGCCCATACGGATGTTGTCCAGGATCGTTCCGGCCCGCAGCCAGGTATCCTGCAGTACCATGCCGTAGCTGGTGCGCAGGCTTCCTCTGGTCAGACCCCGAATATCCGTGCCGTCCACCCGGATGCATCCCTGGTCCACGTCATAGAACCGCATCAGCAGATTGATCACGGTGGTCTTGCCGCAGCCCGTAGGGCCTACAATGGCCACCCGCTGGCCCGGCTCCACCTGCAGATTGAAATCCTGAATCAGCTTTTTATCGGGCACATACTGAAAATGCACATGCTCCAGCTGCACATTACCCCGGGCATCGGTCAGTACTGCCGCATTTTCCCCATCCGGCGTCTGGGCCTTCTCCTCAATGAGTTGGAAGATCCGGGCGGCGCAGGCAATGGCGTTCTGCAGTTCCGTGATCACACCGGAAATCTCGTTAAAGGGCTTGGTATATTGGTTGGCATAGCTTAAGAAACAGGACAATATGCCCACGGTGATCCCTTCCCGAATTGCCACCAGAGCACCGAAGATACCTACACCCGCATACACCAGGCTGTTGACAAAACGGGTACAGGGATTGGTCAGGGAAGAGTAAAAAATGGCTTTCAGGGAACATTTCTCCAGCCTGCCGTTGATCTCCCGAAACTGCTCCGTCACCGCCGACTCCCGGGAAAAGGTCTTTACGATCTTCTGGCTGCCCACCATCTCCTCAATCAGCCCTGTCTGCTCTCCCCTGGTCTCGGACTGCTCTTTAAACATGGTGTAAGTCCTGGTTGCAATGAATTTTGCCACCAGAAAAGACACCGGAGTGATACAGATTACCACCAGGGCGATGGGTATATTGGTAACCAGCATGAACACCAAGGTTCCCACGATGGTCAGCCCTCCGGTGAACAACTGGGTAAAGCCCATGAGCAGACCATCCGCAAAGGTGTCTACATCCGCGATAACCCGGCTCACAATATCTCCGTAGGACTTGGCGTCCAGATATTTCAATGGCAGATTCTCCAACTTGTGAAACGCGTCCTGCCGAATGTCCTGAATTACATGATAAGTGATATAATTGTTGGCGGTGTTCATGACCCACTGGGCCACGGCGGTGAGTACCATGGCGATGGCAATCCTGCCCAGGATCACCATGATCCCCGGCATATCCACCAGCCCCCGGTCCACGATCAGATCCACCGCGTCCCCCGTAAGTATGGGAACATACAGCGTCAGCGCCACAATCACCATCGCCAGCACCAGAGACATCCCCACCAGCAGCCTGTATTTCTTAATATAATGCAATACCTTTTTAATTGTTTCCATCTGCCCCGCGTGTCTTTGCCTGCTCTCCGTCATATCTGTCCAATCCTCTTTTCCTGTAAAATACTTCCGAACTTACTTAAAATATAATGCCATATTTGCATCGGTTCCGCAAGCCCCTTATGGAGCAGATGACGGCATTATACTGATCGCCTCGCTGCGCTCCATCTGCTCCAGCACTTTCTCATAGTACTGCCGCTGATATTGCAGCCGCTGGGCAATCATCTGTCCGGCAGTCTCCGTGCCGGACTTTTCCCCCAGCCGCCAGCGAATCCAGTCCAACTTCTCCCGAAGCCACTTGCGCTTATCCTCGATCTTCAGATTGCGGAAATCCGCGTATTCCATGGCATCGTAGATGCGATAGGCGTCAAAGCGGTCCACATCGTCCGCATCTCCGATGCTCAGGGCAAAAGCAGTATTCTCTCCCGGAAAATCCGCCTTTCCGTCCACATGGATCGCAATGCCGTAACAAATCTCCTGCACCCGCTCCGGCCCCAAATCAAGCTGTTCCAGAAAAGGCCGGGCCAGCCGGGCCGACATGCGCCCATGCTCCTCCCAGCCATCCTTTTCCCTAAAGGGCAGACTGTAACCCACATCGTGCAAAAGACCGCCGATCACCAGTCCTTCCTGGTCCAGGCCCTCCCTGCGGGCAATCTCCACGGCGGCATGGGCCACCCGGTAGGAATGCTGCAGGCGGTACTCCCCATCCGCCGGATGCTCCCTGAAAAAAGCGCATTCTGCGAACCGCTCCCTCAAAAAGGCTTCTGTTTTCTGTATATTGGTCATGGTTTGTCTCCTTTTGCAAACATAATTTTATACAGTATATCAGCTGCTTGGAAATAATGCAATTTCTTTTCATGCTGCCTTGCGAAAAATCTGCCCGGGCTTATAGTGGTTTTCCTTGCGTTTTTCTTCCCTTCTGGTAAAATAGAATTGCCTGAATCCGGGCAGAATTTCAGCAAAATCCCACAAAATCTCATAAGAAAAGAGGTTCTCCCATGAAAATACTACTGGTGGCTGTCAACGCCAAATACATCCATTCCAATCCCGCAGTCCACTCCCTGAAAGCCTGCGCGGGCGAATATGAAGACTGCGTGGAAATCGCGGAATATACCATCAACCAGCAGCCATCCTACATTATGCGGGAAATCTATAGAAGGAGGCCCGATGTAATTGCCTTCTCCTGTTATATCTGGAACCGCGGCGTAATGGACGCGGTTCTCCCCGATCTGCATAAACTGCTGCCTCATGCGGACTTCTGGGCCGGCGGCCCGGAAGTTTCCCATGACGCCGCCGGAGCCATAGGCAGATGGCGCCTGCGGGGCGTGATCACCGGGCCCGGGGAAACGGCTTTTGCCCGTCTGGCGGCGGCCTATGGAACGGGAACCGCCGAAGAACTGCCCGCCGTCCTTGACGGGAACCGAATGCGTCCGAAACTGGACCAGCTGCCCTTCTGGTACAAAAATATGGAAGATTTTGCGTACCGCATTATCTATTATGAGAGCAGCCGGGGATGCCCATTCTCCTGCAGCTACTGTCTCTCCTCCATCGACCGGTCCATGGACTTCCGTTCTGTAGACCGGGTTTGCCGGGAACTGGATTTCTTTTTAGAAAAGAAGGTGCCTCAGGTAAAATTTGTAGACCGTACCTTTAACTGCCGGAAAGCGCATGCCCTGCCCATTCTGCGGCATATTCTGGCGCATGATAACGGCGAAACCAACTTCCACTTCGAAATTGCCGCAGATCTTTTGGACGAAGATTACTTCGCAGTGATGGAAAAGCTGCGCCCCGGCGCCGTGCAGCTTGAAATCGGCGTACAGTCAACCTGTCCGGAAACCATTGCGGAAATACACCGCAGCATGGATTTTCATAAGGTGGCCGCCGTTGTCCGGCGCATCTCCTCCTGGAGAAATATCCATATCCATTTGGATCTGATCGCGGGACTGCCCTTTGAGAACCTGCAGCGGTTCCGGATTTCCTTTGACGATGTGTACAGCCTCCGCCCCCAGCAGCTTCAGCTTGGCTTTTTAAAAGTGCTGAAGGGATCGGACATGGAACGGCTGGCTCCCGGGTATGACCTGATATATGCCGACCAGCCTCCCTATGAGGTGCTGTCCACCCGCTGGCTCTCCTATGAAGATCTCTGTCGGCTGAAACAGATTGAGGAGACAGTGGAGTTATACTACAACAGCGGCCAGTTTGCCCATACCCTGGAATTCATGCTGTCCCGCTTCCATGGCCCCTATGCCATGTATGAAAGTCTTGCGGCATGGTTTGACAGACATGGGTTGTTCGGAGTGCAGTCCTCCCGCATACGGAAATACGAGATTCTACTGGAGTGGGGAATTGCCTGCATCCTCGGAGAGCCGCAGACACCGCCGTTGTCGGGACAAACTGGCATAGAAAGGCACACTGGCGTAAGCAGGCAAACCGGCATAAGCGGACAGACCGGCACTGACGGACAAGCCCGCACAGGCGAACAGGCCGGCACTGACGGACAAGCCCGCACAGGCGAACAGGCCGGCACTGACGGACAGATACGCTCCGATGTGCCGTCTATAAAGAATGAACCGGACAGTCAGATCTTCCGATTAAAAGAAGTCCTTCTCTACGATCTGTATCTGCGCGAGCATATGAAGAACCGCCCCGCCTTCGCCCCCTCTCAGGAGCCCTGGAAAGAAATCATTCATGACGCGCTGCACCGGGAGTCTTTGGAACATACAAAGTTCCCGGAACTGGCGGGCTGCAATTACCGGGAACTGACCAAGAGACTGCATGGGGAGGTGTTTACTCACATCTTTGATGAACCCACGCTTGTGTTGTTCGGATATGAACGGCGCGATCCGCTGACCAACAATGGAATCACGGCAGAGGAATCCCTGACCGGCAGCATACCAGACTCTGCTACCCCAGATGCTCTCCCCAGATCTGCACCAGCTTTTCCAGAGAAAAAGCGGCGTTAGCCGGACTGGTGGAAGGCAGTTCCACCACCAGATGCCCATAGGCCTCCGGCTGGTAGGCTTTGAAATATTTTGCCGCAGTCCTGCCGTTTACCAGTATCTTTTCTATCCGGGACGCCTCCATGACAGCCCGAAGATCCGCCGCTTTCACATTGCGGATACTGCTGTCGCTGGACCCCCGAATCTGGCAGCTTTCAATCACATCATACACCGCCAGGCCATGGCGCAGAAGCAGGGCCTTTTTCTCCGGGATATCCCTGGGCACTGGCTCCCCGTAAACCGCTGCCAGCATGGGCCAGAAGCGGTTCCTGGCGTGCCCGTAATAAAAACCCTGCTCTCTGGATTTCACGGAGGGCAGGCTGCCCAGTATCAGAATCCTGGAATCTTTGTCATATACCGGCGCAAAGGGCTGCACCACCTGTTCGTACTCTGCCATATCGGTCTCCTCGCCTGTTTTTACAGTTTCCCAAGCCGTTTCATTTCCCCTCTTCAGGAGAAATAAACTCCAACTCCCGAGCCGCCTGCTCTCTGGAATCATACAGCCTCACCTGTGGATAATCTCTCAGGCGTTGCCGCCATACAGCCCCATTCGCTATAAATTCCGGGCCGCTCTCTGCTATGAGACGGCATTTCCTCTCCTTAAAAAAGCAGACCGGCCCCTCTCCCTCCGGATCCGTCCCCTGACCCACGGTTCCAAAAAATCCTCCCTGACCATCCACCGCGAAAATATCTACTCTGGGCACGGCATAGAAAGGTATTTCCACCTCCATATCTTCAAAGAGAAAGTAAATTCCATACTCCTTCCCCCAGCGGTCATACGCAGGGCCCCTCTCCCGCAGAGGCATGGTATAGACAGTGGTCCCCGCCGGGATCACCTCCGCATCCCGGACATAGACGGAAACCGCCTTTCCGCCGGTGCAGTCCAGATACAATTTTTTCATAATATCCCCCGCCTATGAGCCTCCTTCAGAAGCCGGGGCTGTATCTCGGGATAAGTCCACTCCTCGGGCAGTTCCTTTGTCAGCAGAATTTTTTCAATCTCGCTGTGCAGTTCCGGCTCAAAGGTTTCAATTTGGGCATAGTACAGCATTCCGAAACTCTCTTCCGTCCCGCATATCCCAGGACAGCCAGTACATGGTTCTGAACGCAAAGATATGGCATCCGATTCCTCCTGCCCGTCAGAACCATCCGTGGCCGTTACCGAATACACGCACACAGGCAGCAGGGTGTAGCGGACCGCTCCCGTCTCCTCATACAGTTCCCGCCTGGCGGTATCGTCAATCTTCTCCCCCGGCTCCCGATGTCCTCCCGGAACTTCATAGGTCTCCCTGTCCCGGTGTTTACAGAACACCCATTGATCCCCTGTCCTTGCAATAATCACTGCATATTTCAACAGATGATCCTCCACTTCTTCATAGAATTGTACTTTCGTCATGCCTGTAATTTCTGTCCTTTCCGTACTTAATGTTCTTCCTGTCCCGGCCATTGGCCTCCCTTGTATGCCTCTGCCAGCTTCTTTATCCAAATCCGCCCGGCCTCCTGCCTGCATTGTAATATACCACCACCGGCCATCTTCTGTGAAGCGGATTGCACCAGATTCTTCCGTCCCTTATCAAAACTGAAATATCATCCCCACCACCGCTGCAGCCAGCAGCCACACCGCCGGATGCAGCTTTCGGAAAAGCCTGATCCGCATCAGTCCGAATACCGCCACGCACAGGATCAAAGGCCCTGTGTGCAATGCGCCTTCCTCCGTCACCAGCACCACTTTGAAAAGCCCCCATACAGCGGCGGCGATCAGAGCCGTCACCGCCGGACGCACCCCGGCAAACACCGCTTTCACCATGGGTTTCTCGCTGAAATTAGTGAGAAATCTGGCAATGAGAATCATGATTATGACACTGGGCAGTACCAGCGCCAGGGTTGCCGTCAGCCCGCCCGGTATTCCCGCCCCCTGATAACCCGCATAAGTAGCCATATTAACTCCCAGGGGGCCCGGCGTGCTCTCCGACACCGCCACCATATCGGTCAGGTCCTCCAGGGCGTACCAGTCATATTTTTCCGCCAGGTCCATCAGAAAAGGCAGGGTGGCGGGGCCTCCTCCCACCGCAAACAGACCGATCTTGAAAAATTCCCATAAAAGAAGAAGAAACGTCATTGCCGAAGCCCTCCTTTTTCCCTGCGCTTCTTCCTCAGAAGTTCCGATACTCCGCCGAAAAGCCCTGCCAGCGCCACGATGGCGATGGTGGGAACAGGGGTAAACAGGGCCAAAACCAGAGACATGACACAGACCGTCACACACACTAGATTCACCAGACTTTTTCTGGCCATGGTTATAACCGTATTCAGCATCAGTGCACAGACCACCCCCTTAATCCCCATCATCGCATGCTGAAACCAGATGTTATCCACCAGCGTCTGAAAAAAAGAAGCGATCAGAGTGATCAAAGCCAGAGACGGAGAGATCATGCCCAGCGTGGCGGCAATCCCGCCCGCTATCCCCTCCCTCTTATATCCCACAAAAGTAGCGGTATTTACGGCTATAACGCCGGGCGTACACTGTCCGATGGCATAGCAGTCCAGCAGTTCCTCTTCACTGATCCATTTCTTTTTCCGAACCAATTCATGCTTCAGCATGGGCAGCATGGTAAGGCCGCCGCCAAATGTCAGTCCCCCGATTCGGAAAAAAGTCAAATACAGTTCCCCCAAGGCTTTTACATCCATACTTCCTCTATCCCCCTATACCTCCCATAGCCCGGAATATCCGGACCTCTAACGAACCAGGCTTTTCCCCATCCAGATATCTGGCTTGCCCAGCCCGTTGGCATCCGGAATCACGCCGATGATCTGATATCCCAGCTTTTGGTAAAATGTAAAAGGATGATTTTTCAGGTTTCGGATATTCCGAATTTTAGCAAAGGTATCTTCAAACAGATTGCCCTCTGACAGCGTAGTACTCCCGTCCTCATCGTCACTACCCAAGTACAGGGTCAGGCAGCCCTTTTCTTTCAGCCGCCTTTCCAGTTCTCGCACCAGGGCACTGCCCACTCCCTGGGAACGGCAGGATTCCTCCACTGCCAGCGGGTGCAGTTCCCAGGCCGTCAGGTCATACCGGGGAACAGCACCCGCCAGGCCCACCAGCCGACCGGCCAGAACCGCGCCCAGAGCCAATTTTCCCTCCTCCAACATCTCCTGTACTTCTTCCTCCGCGCAATCCCCGTAACAATGGGGGAAAGCCTGCCGCAGAATCCCGGCCGCCTGCTGTAAGTAAGTTTTTTGTGTACCGTCCAGTAAAATGAATTCCATGTCTATATTCCTTTCTCCAAAGTCTGTAGTAATTCTTTTGGGTACCTGTTAAATCCGGCGGCGTTCCGATCCGCCGATGGTAAAGGATATTTCTCCCCGGTCTCAGCCCCCTTCCGTCTCATAAGCCGCATAAGAATGGTCAAAATGATACCCCAGCTTTTCGGCCAGCGCCACCGACCAGAGATTGTGGGCATCCCAACTGGGATACAGACCGCGGGAACAACATTCCAGAATCAGCCGGGCACCGCAGACATAGGCCAGTCCTCTTCTGCGCTGATCCTCTCTGGTGTCGATCTCCACTTCTATTCCGCCCCTGTAGCTGGAATAAGAAGAGGCCCCCGCCACCAGTTCCTCTCCCTTTAAAATCACTGCGCCAAGGCCCCATTCCCGAAATCTCTCATAGCTGCCGTACTGAGCCACCAGATCCCGGCTCCAGGAATTTTCCAGACACTTTCGGTAAAGTTCCCCATCAATCAGATTCAGGCTGTACTCGGGAGAAAGGCCTGCCGCTGCCCGCCGCAGCCTGTCCGGATCCCAGACCCCGGGCTCCTTTTTGATGGCGTAGCGGGTCACTCGGCGCACGCTGTTACCATAGGCCCGGCGAATTGCGCTCTCCCAAGTCATGCCTGAAGAATCTTCCCCGCATATCTCCTTCCGTTCCCGGGGAATCGTGATCCCCTCGGCCGAATCCCGGAGCTTCTGCAGGCCCAGGGGCTCCCGGGACGAATCATCGAAAGAATCCCTCGGAACCATAATCCAAAAATTTTTGCCACAGCCCTCCGGCTTATGAACTGCCAGATCCACATTCGGTTCCCCTGCTAAAAAACAGAAATCCCCCAGCACTGCCTTGGCGGAACGGGGAGCGGCAGAACCGTCCCCCACAACATAAATCTCTCCCATAATGCCCTGCAGACAGGAATCAATCATGGTCTCCCCCCAGCCCGCGAATAAAGGCTCCGCCTCCCGGGGATTCTTCGGTTTGTATATATAGCCCATATGCTCCATCCTTCCAGACAAAAAGTCATCACAATGCAAGCCCATTTCAGCCAATGCATGTTACAGCATATGCCTCTCTGATTTTTCTCGCATGACATCCGTAAAAATTTCATTCAGCGGTATGGGAAATGGAAAATATAATTCAGTATAGCATATCACCCCACATCCGTAAAGTCGCCGGTTCCCTGGACAGGCGTAATCCTGTGCTGCCGGGATATTTTTGTCATGCTGATCCTTTCAGCAGCGCTTTCCGAAAGCCGGATTCCCCTGCTCCTTCTTTTGATAATGCCAAAGGAAAGTTGATACCAAACACATATTGGACTGAAGGATTTGTACAAGCTATTTTATATATTGAAGCTGAATTAGACTTTTTACATATGCGACATAAATATCGGGAAGAAAAACACCCGTGAATATTTAACCTACCGACAAAACCATTCCATTAACTATGAATGGCTTAATAATATTAAACTTTTGAATATCTAATAATAGGGATAATGAACCTCGTCATTATAAGCAAGAAGTAAGGAAGTAGACTTACCCGAAAGATTTAGAGAAATTCACCAATTCACAATGCTTTATGAATTATTCACCCAGCAGGCTTGGAATACTAGATTCCAAGACACCATATTTTCGAGTTCTTTGTCAGACATGATTCATTTGGTCTTGGTTCAAGAAGGTGCACAAGTTATTTCTGTGAATTCAGACCATTCGATTTAGTGGTCTCTAGCAGGGCATATATGGCATTGACTCGGTCTGGAATTCTCACTTAAGTTGTCCAAAATTTGCAGTATCCGTATTCAAGATAAATAATGTCGTAGCCAAAGATACCCTATAGTTTGTAAAACTTCCCGGCATCTATTTTCTAACTCCCTCGGAAAAGTGTTTTAAGTATATTTATAGAAAACCACATAATCTGCAACAGCTTAACAGCTCTATAAACTGATATTTATTCATATGACAAAACGTGTGCAATCTCATTTGGAACATTTTCTAATGAAGTTTTCAAAAATTTAGGTATAAGATCAATATATTTCCGTTTTTTTCATGGGGATCCAATACAAATGTTCATGATTTTGATCTGTACTGACACCACTGACTATCTTTATGTCTGCTTCTTTCATTAAATAGAAAAAAACAATTTCCCGATGAGAAACACTGTCAACGCTGAAAAAACGCTCCTCAATAAATACTAATCTGTCAATTTCAAAATGATAACTCGTTTCCTCATAGCATTCCCTAATAACCGCACTTTCCGAAGTTTCATTTTCCTGTATTCCTCCGCCAACAGTATAAAAACAATGATGATGATCACTCTTTTCAAGCAGAACACAATCATTTTTAAAGATCAAAGCCGCCGACCGCAAGGAAGATTTCATATTGCAGGTCTCATATACGATGTCCCTATATACTCCTTTACAAGTTCCAAATCTATATACTTAATCATGAATCTTTACTGTCATTTGTAATGCAGATTTATAAGTCATTTTCTAATAGACACACAATTCCGAAAAGGGAGTAACACTGCTATCGGCACCATATTCCCGGTTATAAAAACATGGAGCCAATAACAGTGCTACTGTGAGAACCTGCGTTTTATACAGATATAAGTTCATACTCTTTCGTACCGAATCCCAGTTCCGCCGCCGCGTCAATGGTATGGGTACCATGCCGGGACTCTACACGCTGAAGGAAATGGTCTCTTCCCGGGTCCTTAGACTGATAAATCAAATCCATGCACGCCTGGTCCAACGCCACCGGATCCAGGGAGGATAGGATTCCGATGTCTTTCATGCAGGGATCCTCTGCCACGGCGCAGCAGTCGCAGTCCACGGACAGATTGCACACCATATTGACAAAAGCAGTATTTCCCCTGAAATACTCCATCACGCTTCCGGCGGCGTCCGCCATGGCCTCGCAGAACACATCCTGTTCTGCCACATTGTCCCATACCACGGTCTGGTCACCGGTCTTACCGCCGGAGTGAATCAGACATTTCCCTTCGGTGGAGGCACAGCCGATGGAAAGCTGTTTCAGGGCTCCGCCGAAGCCACCCATGGGATGTCCCTTAAAATGAGACAGCACCAGCATGGAATCATAGTTTGCCATATTTTTACCCACAAAGTTCTCACGCAGCACCTTGCCGCCGGGGATGGGCAGCACCAGGTCCGGACCCTCTCCATCCATCAAATCCACCTGGAAATACCTGCTCCACCCGTGCTCCATCATCAGCATTTTGTGTTTCTCCGTGGAATTTCTGGCCCCGTCATAGGCGGTGTTGCATTCCACAATGGTTCCCTTTACCGCCTCCACCATGGGCTGCATAAACTGGGGCCGCAGATAGTTCTGATTGCCCTTCTCGCCGGAATGTACTTTGACCGCCACCTTGCCCGGCAATTCCTTTCCCAGCACTTCATACATCCTGATGACCGCTTCCGGCGTAATTTCTTTTGTGAAATAAACCTTTGCCTTTTCCATATGATTCTCCTCTCTCTTGTCGGCAGCATCGTTCCTCCTGCATGCCCAAAACTCCTGCGCTCTAAAAGCATGGGCAGACAATCCCCATTCCTGAAAAGGAGGTTATGCGCCCGGATCCTGTGACAGCAGCAGAAAGTATGCTTGACATCTGCACTTGCAGTTTATAAAATTGCTCTAAGGATAGTATACAGCTTAAAGTTCACTTTAAGTCAAGACTTTTTTCTTGTCTTATACTACTATCGGGAAAAATCGGTATTTACCAAGGACTATATATTTCAGACCTTTCGGTACAGCACAGAATGCAAAGGAGGAAACTATGCTATTTACTGTGGGAGAAATGGCGAGGGAACTGGGAATTCCGGCCTCCACGCTCAGATATTACGATCAGGAAGGACTGCTGCCTTTTGTAAAGCGCTCCGGCAGCGGGATGCGCATATTCACGGACGCCGATTATGAGACCTTGATGGTCATCGGTTACTTGAAAAAATCCGGACTGTCCATAAAGGAAATCAAATCTTTCATCTCCATGGCCGCACAGGGGGACGCCTCCATCAAAGACCGCCTGGCTCTGTTCCGGGGACGGCGTACCGCCGTCCAAAAACAGATCCGGGAATTGCAGGAGACTCTTTCTCTGCTGGAATATAAATGCTGGTACTATGAGACTGCTCAAAAAGCCGGCACAGAAAACGCCGTCCGAACCCTTTCCCCGGAAAACATTCCCCAGGAATACAGAGACGTCAGATGCCGTCTGAATATGACTCACAGCAAGGAGCAGGAATAGGAACGTCACTATTCCCGGCTTATCGAGCACTTCCGATCCACTGGCCCGTGGCTTGTCCTTTGCACCCGCCATGGGCTTTGTATAATGGGTTCAGAAAACGTAATTTACCACCAGGATAGCGGCCCCCAGCACCGCCAGAATCACGCCCGTTGCCCGGTTCAGGGTGACGGCGCTGGCCCTGTTGGCAAACTTGGCGGCGATCCTGGCCCACAGCAGTGTGGAACCCACACAGAACAGCAGACACCACAGATCCGGCATCCCACCGATGACAAAGTGACTGGCCGAACCAGTCAATGCCGTAAAAGTCATGATAAAAACACTGGTTCCCACCGCTGTCTTGAGTTCGTACCCCAGCACGCTGGTGAGGATTAACAGCATCATCATGCCGCCCCCTGCCCCGATAAAGCCGCAGATAAAGCCCACCAGGGTTCCGCAAACCATGGATTGTATGATCCGCTTTTTCCTGCTGACTCTGTTCATGGCTTCTCTGGTGGTCATAACAGGCTTTACAATAAACTTGATGCCCAACAGCAGGGTCATAAACACGGAAAAACTGCCCATGGTGGTGTTCGGCACTTGGCTGGCCACCCAGCTTCCCCCCAGGGTAAACAACAGCACCGTGGCCATCATCACCAGGCCGCTGCGGATATCCAGATTCTTGTTCTTGCCGTAAGTGTAAGCACTGACAGCACTGGCCAGAACATCGCTGGCTAAAGCGATTCCCACGGCCTCATAGGCCGAAAGCCCCAGGAACGTAATCAGCATGGGGCTGATCACGGCGGCGGCACTCATGCCCGCAAATCCGGTGCCCAGCCCGGCTCCTATTCCTGCCAAAAAGCAAATGATAAACTTGGAGATCATCCGCCTATCCTCCTCACAGTATTTGCCCCGCCGATATATTGCCCTGCGCCTTCTGAAAACGGTCTATTTTTCCCACAATACATAAGATTCTTCGGCGGAAAGGGTGCTAATTAATTTACTCTCGCATTTTGTTCTCCGTACTTCCTGAGAGCCTGTCAACAGCAAGAGAAGCCGTAGGCTGAAAATAAATGTCTTTTCCTTTATTGCACTCATACATAAAGTCTTTCAAAGGCTTGCTCGTATATTTTGAAAAATCCCCGTATATTGCAAACCTCACGCCATAATTAATGAATTTTTGTAAGATTTCCCCTGCCAGGCAACTACTCAAAACAAAGAAATCTTCTACGATAGCCCCCTTGTTTACGGCAATATTTTCACATCCCGTTTCGTATTTCACTGTCATAATCAGATCCAGAGCAGACTGAACGTCTGTAATCAGCAATTCATCGCTGCTTATTACCGCAATCTCCGTATTATTTTTTCTAATAACTTCTGTTTTCATATTCTACCTCTATATAAATCACAAACACTTTACTATATCTCACAACAACATTTTCTAAAAGTTCGACCGGGGGCTTTTCCTCCTCCTGTTATTCATACAGGCTGTCAATCAAATGGTCAACCATAAAATCAAATGTTTCCACATGATCCTGCGGAAGAATATCCTTGTTTTTGATATTCAAAATTAGAGAATAAATAACTGACATCGCCATATCCGCATCAACCTTACATCTCAAATAGGATGGATTGAGAAAAAGCTGTTGGCTCTTCTTATTGGACTCCACAATTTTTTTTGACTGTTCCTCTGACAGCTTGTTCATAAAGATTGTAAAATCAGTACTATTCGAATTGCATAAAAAATTATTTTGATCATATTCTCGATAAATGAACTTCAAGGCTTCCGCAACACCATACCTATCTTTATACTTCTCAATCAATGCAGATGCTGCATTGCAAATTTGTTCCTGCACAGAACATATAACTTCACAAAACAGAGCCTCTTTCGATTCAAAGAATAGATAAAATGCACCTTTCGAGATACCTGCCTGCTTACAAAGATCATCTACACTGGTTTTCTTATAGCCGTACTGTGTCCAGTATCGCTTACAAATTTCCTGCAAGTTCCTTCTAATATTATTCTTTTCTCGCTCTGTAAAACTTCTTGCCATAAATTTCACCTCTTCTACGTGACTCAAAATAACATATCAGTCATACATATAATACCGCCTTTATATTCAAAAGTCAAGTAACACTTTATAATTTAATAAAAAAGCAGAGAAAAATCGAGTCGCATCTCCATTCTCCTCTGCTCTGCATTATTTAAATCCCTTTTTCTGCCCCACCGCCTCCAGTATGTTCTCTGTATCCGCCCACAGTGCTCCGGGATTGCGGATGTACTCATATATCTGCTCATGGGGCAGATACTCCAGCATATATTTTCCCAGATGATAAGAGATGGAGTAAGCCGCAGGAAGTTCCTGGTAATGGAACATCAATTCGTCGCGGCTGCAATTCAGTTCCACAGGAGCCATGACCTGTCCTGCCAGATTAGTGGCCAAAGCCTCCCAAAACCATATGACACCATTGCAATTGGGTTCCACCTGCTGCTGACAAATATGTACAAACTCGTGGACAATCAGCCGTGCGTATTCCTCCCTGTCCATATGGGCATGAGAACTGCTTTCACGGCATGCCTCCAAAGACAATATATGAATCCTGCCGTCAAAAGTATCCGCAATCATCCAATCCCTGTAATCCTGTCCGCACTCTGCCACATGGGCAGCGTAAACATCCACGTTAGAATGTATGACCACCAATACCTTTTGCTCCAACTTCTCCAGCAGGAAAAAGTTCATGATCCTCTCCATATTTTCCAGAAGCGTCCCGGCTATATCCCCAACCAGCTTCTGACAGGATTGGCTGTAATGAAGTTCAAAAAATTCTGTAGAAAACACGCCCTCTTTTCCGGCATATACCCCATAGCGCATAAACATCTCCAGAAACCGATTCTCCACCTCTTCAAAAGGCAGCGCCTCGTAGGAGAACTCTGCAGCCATCACCGGCGGCTTCTGTTCCATGCGCTCGTTCAGCAGGTTCAGCAGGTCATAATAGAGCATATCATTGTCAATTTGCTTAACCTGCCTCTCTTCCTCATTCGTCAGGGCAGTTCCCAGATATTTGATATAAATCTGTTCCAGCAGCCGCTCCTCCACCGTCTTATACTGCGGCATGACGCCCTTGATCGGTCGGGGTACATCCGACAGATAACATTCACTGGCGTCATGCAGCAGACAAGCCAATATCAATCGGTCAGAATAGCCCCTGGCCTCCGCCTCCCGGGCACAATGAATACAATGTTGTCCCACAGAAAAAAATTTTTTTACATGTCCATTCCCCCGACAGATCAGGGACAGAGCATGGGCAATATCCCGAATGTCAATCTTGCCACTCTCCGGACAAATCGGATCAAAATGCCTGCCCGTATATGTTGTAATGCAGCCCATTATATTTTTCCTCTCTTACCCCGTTACCACCCGAAATGCTCCTGGATTTGCTGCGCCACCTTCTCCGGCGACAGCCGGGAATTGTCAATTCGAATATAATTGGCAAAGGGTATTTCCCCTTCCCGGCTCACCAGGCGATAGTTGGCATCCTCCTTCCGTATGAGACCTTCGGAAAACTCCACATCCCGCTTGGAAGCCTTATTACTCAAACGATTCTCCGTTCGGTTTCGCTGTAGTCGGATCTCTTGGGAAGCTACCAGTTCCACACAGTAAATATCCGCTCCATTATCCTCAAAAAGTCCGACTACTTCCTGTATATAATCCCAATCGGAGGGCATGTCAAAAGCCCACATATAGGTAAAAATCATGCCCTCATAGTCACTCTTTACAAACTCCTCCAGCACAACACCGCGAAGCCTGTTAATCACATCTCCCCGCCATCCGCCAAAGATCTCGATCACAGGCTCAATCATCATATGATTGTGGAACAGCCGCAATCCCGTTCTTTTCATCAGTTCCTGCCCCACCGTCATCTTGCCTACCGCGCCGCTTCCTACTATCAATACCAGTTTCATGTTTCCCCCCTTCATCACTCCACCCTAACCGCTTCGGCATAGTGCGCCCGCATTAACTCGTCAATCTGATTTTACCACATGTCGCCGCAGGGTTCAAGGAGAGTCAGCAAAACCGGCTATGTTTCCGAAGCAGTCCGTGAACAATACCTTTTTATTTTACGCCAGTCTTTTAAGTTTTTCTGAGTGTTCTGCCAGCACATCTTTACAGACGGATATATCCTGTTTCATATTCTCATAGTCTTCCACGCTGACCTTGTAGCGTTCAAACGTTGATGTATAACAGGATTCTATTGTATTCAGGCGCGGCATAACAATGTTTTCCAACGTCAATTCTATATTTTTTACTCTTACTTTGAGTTCCTGTACCTCCTCTTTCAGTTCCCCTACTTCCTCTTTCAGGATCCGTACATCCTCTTTCAGTTCCCCGATATCCTCTCTCATTTCCTCCATTTCGCTTTTCATGTCTTGCATATCTCTTTTTATTCCCCGTATATCCTCTCTGATCGGGGCCAGCATATTAGAAATAGCGTGTAATAATTCATGATTTGACATCCTGCTCATTCCTCCATTTTTGATATAAATGTCTATTATTAAAAGAAAATAGCAGGGAGAACAACACCTCAACAAATGAGGTACTGTTCTCTCTGCTATTGTGACTCCTATTATACAGGAAGTAAAATTATTGTCAATCCCTATATCCCATTGTACGAGACAATACATTTCATGACATCATCCCTGCGTCAGATTCATGCCCTTTTGACTGGCAGCTGCAGCCAACGGACATCACTTGCCTTAGAACTGCAAGACCGTCCCCGCTGATACATATTCTATCTGTTCCTTCATCTCCTCCCGCATTAAAGCAAAATTCTCCCGCCCGGTGCAATGGCAGGTGTAATATTGAATGTCCTCTCCTCTCAAGCACCGGGCCAATTCCCGCACCGGCTCCGGGGACTTGTCTCTCATAATGTGAAACCCACCCACCACATGGGTTATGCGCTCTCCCAGATCACAACATATCTTGTCCATGATATTGACAATGCCGCAGTGGGCGCAGCCTGCCAGCAGGATCCGGTACTCCCCCTGGCGGATCAGCAGGCTTTGCTCATGACAAAAATCATCCCGCCACTTCTTTCCGCCTTCCAAAGTATACAGGTTTCGGTTGGACTGCGGATAGAATTCCCGCTTTTTCACATCCGTTATAATCATCAGTTCCTGGTCCAGTTCCATATTTCCATCGGTGAGAACCACCTGTTTATGAGAAGCAAGGGAATCGTCCAGTCCTATATCTGCATACAGACACAGCACCTTGGAAAAGTGCCTGTCAAAGGCTCTCCTGTGAACATATACTTTTGCCCTGGAGTTCTGCCGCAGAAAGAGTCCCAGGGCCCCGCCATGGTCATAATGTCCATGGGAGATGACTACAGTATCAACCTCCTCAATTTTTACACCCATCTTCAACGCGTTCTCCAGAAAAAGTCCGCTCGGTCCCAGATCAAACAATATCTTATGATTTTCGGTCTCAATATACAGGCATAAGCCGTGGACTTTCCCGTACTCTGACGAGACTGCTGTATTTTCCACCAACACTTTTATGATCATGCGATTATTCTCTCCCAACCCCTGTTTACACGGATCACAGCGTATCCGCAATCCGCCGACGGCGGTACTCGCTCTGCACAAAGGATACTGACAGCCTGAAACCCAGTCCGTCACTAACTCATATGCATACCCATGGCCGTCACCACCGCCACCAGATTATCCTGGCCGTCCGTAATCCGGGTTTCGTAGTAGCATGCCCGCCTGCCGTCCTTAATCTGCCTGCATTCCGCCACCAGCCGGGCATCCTTGGGCATACTGATAAAACTGATATTACTGTTGGCGGTCACGGTCATATGTCCCGGTGGATTGGACGCCACCGCAAACGCGAAGTCCGCCATGGTAAACAATGCCCCTCCCATCACATGGCGATGAGCCGCCATATGTTTCTCCTCCGTAAGCAGGCTACAGCGGGCGAAACCCTCCGCCACCTCCTCAATGACAATCCCTGTGGTCTGAGTGGCGTAAGTATCCGCCTTGAAAAATTCCCTTGCCTCCTCCAATCTGGTCATCCCTGTTCATCCTTTCGCCAGCATAGCTTTATAGTCACTTCATATTCCTATCCGCCGGCACACATCCCAAACGGGGCATTCCCGGCACGGCCATAATAGACCTTAGTCATTCCGCTTATTCCTCTCAGTGCCGGAACTGCCAATGATAAGCGGTTCTCCTCACAGGTCCTGTTTGGCAGCATCAATCACCGGGGTAAAATCATCTGTATCCCCACAAAAGAAGCCGCCGATTCTGTCACAGATATGCTCCATTACCTCTCTGGCGGCCTGGTAGTCCTCCGTCCGAAATGTAATATAACAGAGAAACTTCACCTGATGTTCCTTCAGAAAAGCATCGGCAGACGTCTCACCAAAATCCGGCTCCAAAGCCTCCACATCCATGCAGCCGCCTGCTCCCAAGTCGATCTCCAACACCTGGGCAGCTTCCCAGTACTCCATCTCATAGGCCGTGTCGGACAATGCCTCTTTCAACGCGCCTACCGTCATATCCCCATGGAACATGTAAAACCAGCCCTCCGATACATCCTGCCTGAATTGTTTTTTCTTCGCCTTGCTTTTCATCCTATGGTTTCCCTTCCAGCCTTCTTTCAATCCGTATCTGCTTCTGTCAGGCTTCCTGTTGTCCTAAAAGAACAGAAATCTTCTCAAATCATGCATACATTATAGACAATATCTTTGAGAAATACAACTGCTTTTTATTTTCAGAGTCCGGCGCGATGCTTCTTAACATAACTCCTATAGAATCTACGCTTTACGGAAATTCTATTATCATAAATAGAAAAGGATGTGAACCTACCAAAACAAATTTTCGGAGATTCACACCCTTAAGTTTCTAATACCCAGTTTCTACTTCCTATCTTCTTTTATATGGTCTATACGATATCTGCATAGCGGGAACTTCCCTGCACATTGTAAGCCCCAGTAGAAGTATATCCGCTGGCAGCGTTGGCCTGGGTCGTCATATAGTAGTCCACAAGCGAAGCGCTGGTGGCGATGGAAGAGCCGTAGTCGCCGAAAAACTTCTGAACCTGGGACATGTCTGCTTTCTTAAATGTGTCCTCGTCAATCTTCAGCTTGCCCTTTTCATCCACATTAATACCAAACTGCTTAAGCACATCCGCATTCTGCGCCGTCTTTTCTCTGATGTGAGACAAATTGGCCAGTACGCCGGAGTTTGAACTGGATTCGGCAGTATCAAACATACGGTTGTAGTTATTTACAAAACTCTTGGCCGTGGCAAAGATCTTCTCAATATCGTATTGATCCGTCTCATTGCCGTCCTTATCCTTCACCTTTTCATATAAAGCGCTGGACGCAAGGGCTTTGCCGTCTGCCTTGAGAGAGGCCGCGCTGGACGCCGCCGTGCTGTCTGTCCCACTGTTATCCGTAGCGTTTGAACTGTTCGCAGCGCCCGCAAACTGAAGGCGTGAAGCAACCGTGGAACCATAACTCATGACATTCTTGGAGGAGAACATCTCCTGCACCTTGGAGACTCCCGCCTCTTTCAGCTTGGCTTCATCAAGATCAAGCGTCCCATTGGAATTCACCGTAATGCCAATCTCCGAAAGTTTATCGGCATTCGTAGCTGAAGTGCTCATCACATTTGCCACATACGCCGTTTTATTGGCCAAAGTGGAATTTTTCGCCGCATTTACTACATTATTGTATTCCGATACATAAGATTTTATCGCAGAGACTACTTTGTCCGCCGCACTCTGTCCATTTGCCGTATCCGTATAAGTCTTATCATTCTGCAGCGTGGAAACAGCTGTCTTCAGACTTGAAAGTCCCGATGTCAATTCGGCATTTGCCTTCTGGGCCTCTTTAGAGACCTTGGGATGCCTCTTCTCCTCCAGAATCCTGTCCAAGACATTGCTTTTACTGCTTTTCGAGGTGGACGTTGTACCCGTACTCTGCCATGCGCTTTCCCCCTTGGAATCCGCATAGTAAGCCTTCATCAACTTGCCGTAGCTGCCGTTCTTGATGGCTGCGTAATCACCCAGCCAGTTGCTGGAAGCGGCATTGCCTGCAGCAGATCCTACGCTGGAAAAGAGATGCGAATAGTCAGGCTTTGTAGCTTGCACATCAAAACTGATTCCCATAATCTTACCCTCCTGTCATCCTTGACTCTGTTAAAAAACTTCCTGTTATGTCTATTGTATCGTCATCCTCGCTTTTAAGCAATAGGTATTTTGGGATTTTTATGCTTTCCTGGAGATTTTTACATAAATCACCCTCTAATAATCTTTTTTTCTTCTGCAGATTTTACATTTTTTAATAAAAGTTCCTCCGAATTCTCCTCCGCAATACCGGCAAAGCCCCTCACCCATCCATTGTCTGATCATTCCCTGTCTGCGACTCTCCTCATGGTTTGCCGCTTTTTCCAGCTGACTGCCTATCACGGTATATCTCATAGCCTTCCTCAATGCGGAATCTCTTTGCAGCATATTCGCTGTCAGTAAAGTGGAATCAATATAGACATTTTGTGACCAAATCGGCGGCGTCCCCAGCTTATATATCAACCTGCTTGACAGATACACACTGTGGCATCCCTTAAAATGATAATATCTTGGGTCAAGTTTCTCCAGGCTGTCCGGCAGATATAACCGCAATTTGAAAGAATCCGTAAACGCATTGATCCCAATCTCTTTCAGCCCGTTGGGCAGGACCATATTTTCCAGACTTCTGCACCCCCAAAATGCATGAGAGCCAATTATTCTCAGGTTTTTGGACAGCGTTACGGATTTCAAAACATCACAATTGTAAAACGCCCCCTCTCTGATTTCCGTTACATGATCCGACATTATGACGCTTTTTATTTTCTTGTTTAAAAAAGCATTATTGCCAATCGCAGCCACCTCTTGGGGGATCCTTACATCTGCCGAGGTTCCACCATATTTTACCAATACCCCTCTGTCAATATAAAATTCCTTCTCCTCTGCCACGCTGCTCCGTCCGCTCCCATATACTACATTAATGCCTTTGGGGCTGGTACCTGTCGAAGCATAGTTCAGTTTAACCACGATCGGACTGTTCTCATATGGATTCCGCTGGGGTTGCTCTATTGTATATTGCGTATCGCAATAAGGACATACAATCATCTCGTCCCCTTTCTCCATGTGCAGCTGTGCCCCGCATTGTGCGCACATTTTCGGAATCATTTTCATATTCTGTCCCTCCGTATTTCTTCTGTTCAAAGGAATAAGCCTTATATATCTCTCCGATTATCCATGCACCCATGGCACCGGCACATCCTTTATTTAGAAAAGCTAAAATTTTTTATATTATACCATGACATCCAAATAAAAACAATAGCAGCACTTGACCGGGAAAATGCCTCCGGGCAGCCCCCTGTATAACAAACGCCGGACGCATCTCTGCGTCCGGCGCGCTGCTGTTCCCTGCTTACTGCAAATACTCTCTGACACACTGCAGCGCCGCCTCGTCCTCCGCCTTGGCCCTGAGAATCAGCTCTGCCAGTTCTTCCCGCACTTTCCTGTCCGCCAAATGCCGAAGCATGGCATCCATATCTGACCAGTCCCCGATCCGACCGCTCATCTCCTGGGCATAACCGCTTACTTTTCGGAAATGACCGGCGGCCTCTTCCAGCTTCCCATTGTCCTGTCCCGGCTGTCGGGCTGCCAGTTCCAACAGATACTCAGCTCCGTGGCTCCTGCCGTCCATCAGGCACTGGGTGGCGTCGTTCTGAACCAGCAGCTTGGAGAACAGGCTGTCATAGGCTTCACTGGCAAAATGGCTTTCCTCCAAAAGCATCTCACGCCATGCGTCATAGGCCAGTATTCCCTTGGCGTAGGAATACTCCTTACGTCCCTCCAGAGCCGCCACCGCCTGCCGCAGCACTTCCCGGGGCGCCATTCTCTCCCCAACGATGGGGCCAAGGCACATCACTGCCTGGGTGTCCGTGTTTTCCCACCATTTCCTGCTGATAAAGTAACCATTCTCCGCAGTTTTCACATCAACTGCGTACTCCGGCTCCTCCTGGAAGAAATTCCATCCCAGCAGGCTGTCTCCGTTGTCTTCGTAGCCTGCCACAATGCAGGGTTCGGGCGGCCCGATGATCCCCAGGGCAATACAGGGATATCCCTTCTCCAGATGCTCTTCGATATAGGCCAGAAACGCTTCCCTGGCAGTGGACTCTTCCCTGCCCAGAAAAGAAAACTCCCGGCCCAGAGCCTTAGCCCCCAGCCCATACACCTGGTTGGATTCCGTGAATGCATGGTATATATCCACATTGCTCAGATCCCATATCTCTGTGTTCCACACCAGACGAAAAGCCGCCCCGGTGGCTGCCATGATATAAGGATAAGACACATCGTCCCCCAGATACTCCGACACAGCCTTGACACAGATTGGAAAAGGTGTACAGCTTCCATAACTGCCATATTTCACTTGCTGAATATCATGTAATAGTATGCTCTCCTGCTTCATATTCTCTACGTCGCTCCTTGTCTCTTTCAGATGAAACTCCATATGCTTTCCCAGTAATTCAAGACCATATACACCGGGCAGCAGCTGCGCCTTGCCCACCACCGGTCTGGTACTGCGGAATGCACGGGGAGACATGCCCATGGTTTTGGAAAAGGCCCGGGTATAGGCTTCATGGGAGCCAAACCCCCATTCCAGCGCTATGTCCAGTACACTTCTCTGGGTGCGCAGCAGCTGCGCAGCCGACAGTATAATCCTCCGCCTTTTATAGTAACGCATAATGGACATGCCCACCTGACCGGCAAACAATTCCCGAATATAATTTTCCGAGAACCCAAATTTCCGTCCCATTTGTTTCAGATCCAGATATGGGTCGGCCACATGGCTCTCCACATAGCTGACCATGGCCCGTGTAATGGTTGAATAACTCATTGACTGGTTCCTCTCTCACTGCAGTGTAGGTCTATTCTATCAGGATTTACATACAATTTCTTGACTTTTCTGAGGTTCTTCCACCCCACTGTCCAGACCGTTCCCCTGTGTTATAATCCATGCCAAAAGCCGAGGCAGAACGCAAAAAGCGCGGACACCGGCTTTCAAAAACCATGTCCGCACCAATCATCCGTATAACCGACGGATTCAGATAAATCCCCATTACATAAATTCTTCTGTCAGAATATCTCTATCCCCTGCCTGCACACGGCAGCCCCCTAAAGGTCATTCTGCCGACAGTTTATCAAACGCCTCAGCCTGAATCACTTCCCCGTCTGCAGTATAAAGACCGGGAACCCTCTGCTTCAGATACTCGATGAGTTCCGTGCCGGATTCCTCAGAACATTCCGCGATGGCACGGCTTTTGCTTTTGCTCAGCAGCATGACGGTAAGATACTCTATTCTCTTTCTGTTGGGCATATCCCCCACCGCTGCTGTCTGCTTCACAAGGCAGGCCGCTGAAAGATCGGATATCTTTAAAATTGTGTGCTGCGCGTCCGCAAGATAGATATAATCTCTTGTCAGAATACCGTCAGACTGTCCCACCGCCAACGCTTTCGCCGTGTCCAAAAGCCTGATAACTCGGCACTCCATATCTGTAGTCTGGCGCTCAAACTCGTCCATATCGCTTACGGTATATCCGCTCTGCTTTGCAACGTTGCTCTTCCAACTGGCTGTTCCTCTTACATGGCGTATAATTGTAATAATAATGGAAGCCAGGGCAACCAACGCAAAACCGACAAAGAAACCCGCTATGAATTTACCGGCACCGATCATGTCCTCCTGTCCCGACAGACGATAATCTTCTATTCGTCCCATTGCCCAGTAAAAGCCGTAAGCGCTTCCGAAAAGCACGATTCCGAAGAAAATATAAACCCCGAAAGAAATCTTCGCCGTTTTCTTTCTGATAGAAGTAAATACCCCTTCGGCATAATGCTTTCTTTTGTAGTCATCACTCATCACCTGCAGATACTTTTCCATTTTCATTTTCTCCTCTTTATAAATTCGATCTTTTTCGGATCTTGAAAAATAGTATAACACAATGTCTTCCGCAAGTCCACATATGACTTTCTATGAGTGTATCAACAAAAAACGGCAGAATGACGGATTTGATTTTCCAAGCCATTCTGCCGCTTTTAGCATACTATCACTATTTTTTCCGGCCTCTTGCGGAAGATTTTCCGTCTATTTTTCCCCGCCGCTCATCCGAAGCTGGGCGTTGACCAGGCCGTAGTAGATTCCCTGCTGTTCCAACAGTTCGTTATGGGTACCGATCTCGGCTACGCCGTGCTTGTCAATGACCACCAGCCGATCCGCGTCCCGCAGGGTGGAAAGACGGTGAGCAATGGCAAAGGTGGTTCTGCCCTTTATCAAACGATTCAATGCCTGCTGGATCAGGAACTCGCTCTCCGTGTCCAGAGCCGATGTGGCCTCGTCCAGAATCAAGATCCGGGGATTGTTCAGAATCGCCCTGGCGATGGCAATGCGCTGCCTCTCGCCGCCGGACAGATTATAACCGTGCTCACCCACATAAGTGTTGTAGCCGTCCGGGGTCTTGCAGATAAAGTCATGGGCATTGGCTGCTCTGGCCGCCATGATAACTTCCTCCAAAGTGGCATCCTGTTTGGCGAAACGGATGTTGGCCAGGATCGTGCCGGAAAACAGAAAAGTCTCCTGCAGCACCACGCCGATCTGGGAATGCAGACTTTCCATCTGCACGTCCCGCAGGTCGTACCCGTCCAGGGTAATCCTTCCCTGGTCCACATCGTAGAGCCGCATAATCAGATTGATCAACGTGGATTTCCCCGTGCCGGATGCCCCCACCAGACCGATCATCTCTCCCGGCTTTACATTGAAAGAGATATGTTCCAGCACCGGTTCATATGTCTGATAACCAAAGGACACATCCTCAAAGGTAAACCCGCCCTCAATGGGAAATGCCTTACTTTCCGCCTTGTCCGCCAGTATGGGTTCCTCGTCCAGCACATCGTAGATGCGGTTTAAACTGGTCAGCATCAGCATCATCTCCCTGGGCAGATGAGTCATCCAGCTTAAGGGGCCGAACAGATAGCCGCTGTAAGATATAAACTGTACCAGCTGACCCACGGTCATACTGCCGTCCAGCACCTGGATCCCGCCGAAGTAGACGGCGATATAGGTTCCCACTCCCAGCAGAAAAGTCAATATGGGATAGAATACCGCCCAAAAAGTCTCGTTCTTTTTCTGGATTGCGGCATAAGCCCTGGTCTTTTCGGTGAATCTGGCGCTCTCCCGCTCCTCCTTGCCGAAGGATTTCACAATCCGCATGCCGGACAGGATGTCCTGCAGATTGCTGCTTAAATCATCCGCCCGCAGCCACTGCTTGTGGAAAATGGTATGGATATGATGCCAGAACAGTCTGGTAATCACAATCACGACAATGACAAAAACCAGGGACAGCAAAGTCATCCGCCAACTTATAATCATCATCATCACCAGAGACACCACCATGGTCACCAGCATGGAGAACATATCTCCGAATACATCCTGCATAAAAACCCTGATTTGTCTGGTATCCCGGGACACCCGGTTCATCAATTCTCCGGGCTTGCGGTTGTTGATAAAGGACAGGGACAGTGCCTGGATCTTGTAATACAGCTTGGCCCGCAGGCTCATACTCAAGGAAGCCCCCAATTTGACGCAAAGCCAGTAACGATAGATCCAGCAGACCATGCCCCCCACGGTAAGAGCAAAGGTGAGAATGATAAACAGCCATAAATCCACTGTGGTCCCCTGCCCGGTGGCCAGGGAATTGTCAATAAAGTACCGCTGTACCATGGGATTAAACATATTGATGCCCGCCAGCAGTACCAGCAGCAGAGAGATCACAACCAGCCTGCCGATAAATTCCCCGCACAGCGCCATAAATTTTTTGAGTATATCCGACTTGCCGTCGCAGTACATGCACTTGCTGGTGCCCGGCAGAGCCCGGCCGCATTTTTCACAATATTTCTCGTATTCCCGGCTCTCCACCCGGCTGACCATTCGAAGGCTTTTCCCTTCCTGCATGGCTTGCACCAGAGTCTGCGCCCCCCGGACCGCATAGGCTACCCGGACAATCTGGCGCATGGAGAACCGGGCCACGCACTCCGGCAGGCCTTCCCTGGGGAATACGGTCACAATGCCGCAGCCTACCTGGTGCTCACATTTTATTTTCTCGCAGTCTGCCAGCAGATGCTCAGAGGTCTTCTCCTCCCCCCGGAGAGTCATCAGGCGTTCCTCCGTCACCACGATCCAGGTCTGGTCCGTGTAGCTGGTCTGAGGACTCCGCGCCCGGTTGTCAAAGGCCAGATCCACAGGCACACAGTACCAGATGGTCTCGCCGTCCCGGAGGGACAGAGCCTGCTGCTGAGACTCCTTCAGTGTATATAATAGTTTCATGAATAATTGCTCCTTGTGAAATTCAAAAACATACGGATTAGATAAACAAATCCAGTTTCTTGCGCTCCATAACGGTCAGGGCATACAGATCCGGCAGTTCGTAGCGATTGCCGTCAATATCCGTGATCTGGTAGCGGGCCTCGCCCAGAGACACCACTGCGTCGCCTCCCATATGGGTGGTGAAGCGGCAGCTTCCAAAATCCGTCTGCACATGCCAGTAGGCATAGCCGTATTCATCCTTTACTTCCATCACCTTGCGGATCACGGGCATGAAGTAACGCAGGCGCACCTGCTCCTGCACCATGTCCTGCACATCCCGGGGCATATCTCCCAGAGAACGGATCATGCCGATCTCTTTGGCTTTCTCATCCGCCTCCCGTATGGAGATAAACTCCTGGGAATTGGTGAGGGGAAATGTCAAATACACCCCCACCCGATCATAGGTCCTGCCGTCAAACTGCAGGGACAAAAAGCCTCCCTCTGTACGGGTAAAAACAGCGTTGTCCGCCGTCAGCAGCCGCATCTGCAGCACTTCTTCCGACTCCTTCTTCAATGCCTCCTCGTCAAACTCCTCCAGATCCAGCAGATTCGGCATCCCGTTTTCTCTATTATCTTCCATAATACATGTTTTCCTTTCTTGACGATACTCATCTTTTATCTGTTCAGGTCTGCTTACTCCAGACCGCGCATGGCCAGCGCCTTAGTCTGCAACTCACTGAGTTTGAAGAAAGTACCCTTCAGCGCCATCAATTCCTCATGGGTCCCGGATTCTGTCACCCGGCCATCGTCCAGCACAATCAGATGGGTGGCATTGCGCAGAGTGGAAAGACGGTGGGCAATGGACAATACGGTCCTGCCCTTCTCCAGCTGCTCCAGAGATTTCTGAATGGCCAATTCCGTCTCCGTGTCCACCGCCGATGTGGCTTCATCCAAAATCAGAATCTTGGGATCCGCCAGAATGGCCCTGGCAATGGAAATCCGCTGCTTTTCGCCGCCGGAAAGCGACCTGTTGGAAGCTCCCAGAATGGTGTCATAGCCCTGGGGCATCTTACAGATAAAGTCATGGGCGCTGGCCTGTATGGCCGCCTTGATGATTTCCTCCCGGGTGGCCTCCGGCCGGGCATACGCAATATTTTCCGCCACCGTACCCATGAAAATATAAGTCTCCTGGGACACCATGGACACGTTTTTGCGCAATTCCCTGAATCCATACTGCTTTACATTGATGCCGTCCACCAGCACCTGCCCTTCCTGGGTATCATACAGACGGGAGATCAGGTTCACCAGCGTGGATTTTCCAGCGCCGGAACGGCCCACGATTCCCAGTACTTCTCCGGCTTCCACATGGAAACTCACATCCTTCAGAATGGGTTTGTTGGGTTCATAGCCGAAAGTCACATGCTCCAGAGTGATCTCACCCCGCAGCCGCTCCGGCCTCACCGGGTCCGCCACCTCCTTGACCTCCGGCACTGCGTCCACAATCTCAAAGAGCCGCTGAGCCGAGTTCATGGCGTTGGTATACCAGCGGATAATCCTGGACATAAACTCCAGAGGCCATTTCAACTGCCCCACATAACCGCTGAATGTGATCAGCACGCCCAGTTCCATATCGGATCCGCTGATGATCAGCGCTCCGCCCACTGCCCATACCAGGAAAGTGAGCATATCTTCCACAAAGATGTACAGAGCGGAAAAACGGCAGTCATACCGTGACACATCCAGTTCCGCGTCCCGCACCTTTTTATTGTTTTTGGTAAATCGGGTCATTTCCTGTTCTTCCTGGCCGAAAGCCTTGACCACCCGGGCTCCCGTGAAATTCTCGTTCATCTGCCCGTTAAGCCTGCGGTTGGCCCTGTGGCGCTTACCATAATAATGCCACAGTCTGGGCATCAGCAGATAGCTGATGAAGAACAGGATGGGCATCAGGATCACCGATGCCAATGCCAGCAGAGGATTCAGCATAAACATGATGACGCAGGTGGCCACGATGGTTCCCACATTGATGAAAAAGTAGGGGATACCGTCGATAAAGAAGCTGGATATCTCCTCCGCGTCATCGGAGACACGGGTCATCAGGCCTCCGGTCTGTCTCCTGGTAAAAAAGCTGATGGACAGCTTTCCCATGGAGTTAAACACCTGGCTCTTAAGTTTACCCACCACTTCCGGGGCAATACGGGCCGTCAGCACCGCCTGGAGAATGCTAAGCCCCTGCAGCAGCACTTTGGAACCGATCATCACCAGCACCAGAATACCCAGGGCCAGCACAAACCGCCCGGCGGGCAGATGCATCGCGGCCAGGAATCCCTCGTCTTTGGCCAGCACCTTGTCATACAGCACCGTGCCGCTGAGATAAGGCCACACCAGATTCAGTCCCGCTGTGGCTAAGTAACAGAACATCATCACCAGCAGGCGGAATTTGTAAGGCTTGAAATAGGACACCACCCGAATCAGGATGGAACCCTTATCCATACATTTGGGGCACACCTTCCGCTCCTGATCGGGGTAAATCATACCACATTTGGGGCAGCATTCCTTCCCCCGTTTCACATCCAGGTCCTCCTGGGTGATTTCCTCGCTTTTCCTCATCTTCTCCAGCAGACGGCCGATCCGCATAAAGGCTTCCATCCTGGTGTTGGAGAACTGACACAGATATTTGTCCATGCCGCCGATACGCCCCATTAGGATGCCGGTGCTGACCTGCCGGATCACTTCCAGCTTTTCCACTTCGGCCAGGTCATACAGCATCACCGCCGGTTCCTCCATGCGGGTTTCCTGCTCCAGAGACCAGCTATTGTAACCGCCCAGACGGTATTCCTGCTTTTCCCTGTAGGGATATCTGGCTACAATCAGTTTTTCTTTTGTCAGCGCCACGATGGAGTCCGCAAACCGCTGCTCCTCGTCCAGATCCCCCGTGGCGGCAAATACCACATCATTCTTTTCAATGCCATACCTGCGTATGACATCCGTAAAACTTCCCGGTAAATTCATTTCTTCCTCTTTCCGCATACTTACAGCCTGCCTGCGGCAGACTCCCGGATCGGCTTGACGGCCGGCCGCTTTTCCATATGCTCACTCTTCCAATCACGATCTCCCGAAAACTTTATGGACGCAGAAAAGGCATAACCTACAAAATGTATGTCATGCCCTCGGTTCATCCATATATGCCATGCTTACGCATGTGTATGCTGCCAAACCATCAGCCCGGCAACACAGCATACCTTCGGGAGACAATACGATACAAATCATGGTTGATCTGCCTTGCGCCTGTTAATAAATTGAACATCTTGATTGCCTCCTTTCCCTCGTTTTTAGTTCCATTAAACACTATAACCACTTTTCCATCATCTGTCAACTGTTTTTCACATATTCTAAGCCAAAATCTAAGCCTTACTTCCCCATTTTCTCATAGATACCCCTCACCCGTCCGCAGGCGCTGCCATGCAGATACTCATGCCAGAACTGAAAAGTCGTGATACTATTGGCCGCCTGCATATG